>Ga0209653_1000362_pt1 | contig 40592 bp, 30 predicted proteins | sample SaaInl6LU_22_DNA_FD_184644 | JGI IMG/M metagenome (GOLD analysis project Ga0209653, IMG submission 184644) | Marine microbial communities from expanding oxygen minimum zones in the Saanich Inlet - ESP_116LU_22_DNA (SPAdes) (version 2) | ecosystem: Environmental > Aquatic > Marine > Intertidal... | reverse complement strand
GCAGACCCGCTTCGAGCCCCGTCTGACTATTCAACGAAATTTCGCGTTCGACGAATGCACCGATAATGTCGCGATTAACGTCGTTGAAGTTTGAGATGTAGAAACGCATCGCGTTTGGATTTGTAACGATTGAGCGGTGCTCGGCGAAATGGCCGTCCAGACCATAAAGCCAAGTTCCGTTATCGGCGAACTGCTCATACTTGAGTGTAAAACCATAGTTTTCGCTTACCGCCCAGTTCCGTCTAAACCGCATGGGGTCGTCGGTTAGTGAAGCAGTTTGCGGCGGGCGACGCAGGTGGTAGTTAGTCATCCAATGTTCGTTGTCACTGGCTGAAAGCTCCGCCGTGAACACGCCCGAGTTGGATGTAAAGGTGTAGCGTGATCTAAACAGATCGCTGTCGATCGAAAGGATGTCCATTGGCAAAGAAGCGGTGCCTGCATCTTTGGTGTTGTTACGCGCGAAGTCTATACGAAATTCATGCGGGCCTTTTGCGTAGCTGTAGCCTAAGTCAAAGCGCTCACGGTCATATTCCGAGGGCGTGATCTTCCCATCAGGGAACTCTAGGTCATCGGCACTCTCCTGCATCACAAACCCTCGAAAGATATGAGTGTCGTTAGCTACTGAGAAAAAACCGCTTAGTACATCGCCGCTGTTAACGGACTGCGCGCCAGCATAGGCGCGGCCGCTAAACTTAAACTCAGAGTTCGACCCAAAATCACCCGCATAAGTATCAGCTTCGACATAACCACCAATAGTCTCTTGGCCCTTGCTTACTGGGACGATCCCGCGATTAATGGTGAGCGACTCGAGGATAGCAACCGGCGCATAGTGGAGGGGTGCATCCATCGCATTGGGCCCCGCGCCATTTATTTGGGCGCCATCGACAGAGACTCGGATTCGGTCACCGAACATTCCCCGGTACTGTGCGATTCCAGTTAGCTCCCCATTTTTGTTGACGTTGGCGCCAGGCATCTTGCGCAATAGCTGCGCGGTATCTGGAGTCGCAACCAGCGTATCGTCGACGATTACGGTGTGCGAATCACGAACTCCTACAACTGTGATTTCTTCGATTCGCTGCCCATCCTGAGCGAAAGTTTGATTGGCAAGCGGTGCAGCCATGGCGAAGGCAATTGCCAGTGATTTTTTCGCGAAATTCATGTTCGTCTCCTCGTTAGTGCTCAGTGCCATGGCCACGGCTTCATTGCAATCGCCGATAGTCCGATCTTGTGGCGCTATTCTAAGGAAATTTTTTCTGCACGAGGTGCGACATGATGTCGCACTTCAGGTGACGTGTTGAGTCAAGTTGATTTGGATCAACTTGTTTGAGCTCCCCGTCTAGATCATCTGTTGGCGAGGACTTCGCTTCTTACTGCGTTAAATCAATGACGCCGCGACTGGGGGCGATATCTTAACCACAAGGGCAATGCGTTTTTCAATCCTCTATGGAAGTGAATCATGATTAAGACAGCGAAAAATATTGTATCTATGGTCGTTATCGCGACACTATTGTCGAGCTGTGCAGGAATTACCTCGCAGATCGGCAGTTCCCCTTTATTGTGCTGTCCGGGTGATTATCAGAACTACACGGAATACGGTCTAAGAACCGAAGGGCTCCCCCTGTTCCTAAGAGATTATGTGGTGGCCGAATTTGAGAAGGCATTCGATGAGAAAGGCTTGTCCCGAAATGATCAGGCGCATGATATTGAAGTGGTGCTGGCCTACAATCACATCAATCTCTATTCTGACCAAGAAGACATAGACCCTTTTATTCGCATGGAGTCGCTCAATGTCGAGCTGAGTTATATCGCTCAGATCAATATTGAGATCGCCGAAACGGCGACGCGTAAAAGGGTATGGGCCGGCGCGATCAGTCGCATTCACCAAGTGACGCCGGGGGAGTATATGCACGAGGAGCGTGCTCGCCCTGAGTTTTATAAGGCTTTTGCGCGCGTGCTTGAGAATTATCCTGCCAAGGAATAAGCACGGCCGGCGCGCGCGTTTAGACCGGGTTATGGGCGATGCCTGCCCCTTCGTAAAGTATTGCTGAATCGCTTTAAGTCCAGCATTATATCCGACTCATTCGCGACGAATTCTCGCGTGGCGACGAGTTTTCGGAAAAGACTGGACTAAACGTATGGAATCCCTGCTCGCGATCTCGCCTTCGCTACTGGCTCTTGTGATGGCGTTCACCACGCGACGCGTCATCCTCTCCCTCTTCAGTGCAGTTGCCTTGGGTTTTTTTATCCTCAACGACTATCAGCCACTGAGTACATCAATCGCAGTATTTGAGCAGGGAATTTTTCAGCAGCTTCAGGGAAGTAATGCGCAGATTGTTATCGTTATTACGGTAATCTCGGGGTTTATTTACCTGTTAGAAGCCTCGAGCACTATGCGAGCCTTCTCAAGTTTTATGGGTAGTCGCGTGCGTTCTGCGGCTAAACTCAAGTTGAGCACGCTGTTCTCGGGAATACTTATTTTCTTCACCGACTCGGGCAACTCTCTCATTCTGGGTCCGGTTTATCGACCCGTTTTTGACAAGCTGAGGATCTGCCGCGAGAAACTCGCTTATATTATTGACTCTACCTCGTCTCCGGTTTGCGTCCTGATTCCGATTATTAGTTGGGGCGCTTATACGATGGGGCTTATGGAGCAGGCGTACGCCAACGAAGGCATCGACAAAGATGGATTCACGGCATTTCGCGAAGTGTGGTTCTACCAGCTCTATCCATTACTAACCTTGGGCGGTGTGTTTTTCGTCGCGCTGTTTAATGTCTACCTGGGTCGCATGGCGAGTGCGCAGCGCGCGCTGCTGAGTGGCGAACTTGTCTACGATGAGCGCAGCGAAGCGAGCGATGCGCTCTCTCCCGCGCTGCAACGCTTCGGCGCGCGTATTGTCGGCGCGGCCCTCGGTACGCTGTTTATCTCGATGCTGTTGCTCTTCACGCTTTTCGTTGTACGCAACGGCGGCCTCGATGGTCCGACGATTAGAGTGACCCTCGCGCTGTCTTATACGACCGCAACCGTCGTTACTATTATCGCTCTGAGCCGTCTCGGGCTGTTTAGTTTTAGCCAGAGCTCGACAAGTTTTTTCGCGGGCATGGGCAAAATTATGCCCATTCTCTGTATTCTGATCCTCGCATGGACACTTAGCGATGTTCTGACAGAACTCGAAACCGGCAAGGCGATAGCGCGCTTACTCGAAGCGATAAACTTTCCAACTTGGATGCTCGCGAGCATGATTTTTATTATCGGCGCGGCGCTCTCGCTCGCGACCGGCTCATCGTGGGGCACTTTCGCGCTCGTGATTCCAATTGTGGTACCAATCGCCGCTGCGCTCGATGCGTCTATTCCCATTTGCTTGGGGGCGGCACTTAGCGGGGGACTATTTGGTGATCAAACATCACCTATCTCCGACACCACGGTTTTGTCGTCGATGTCTTCGGGTGTAAATCACATGGCACATGTCGAAACCCAGATTCCGTATGCACTGATTGCAGCGAGTTTTGCGTTTGTCGGATTCATAGTTGCCTCGCTCACCCACGGGCTCGAGTTACCGACTCTATCGATCTCGCTGATGTTTATTCTGATGGGCGTGACATATTTTATGCTGTCGAGGACGCGTCTAGGCCGCCTCTAATTTGAGTTAATTTAATGTGAAAAAGCTTTGGTTAAGAAAAGAAGACAAAACCGGTGAGCGCCGCGTGCCGATAACGCCGGCAGAGGTGGTTGAGCTCGTGCAGGCCGGCGTTGAAGTGACAGTTGAGCGCTGCAACCAGCGCTGCTATACCGATGCAGACTATGAAGCGGCGGGGGCACTGCTTACTGACGCTATTTGGCAGCAGGCGCCGCGAGACACCGTTGTGCTTGCATTGAAAGAACTTGCAGACTCGACCGAACCGGTCGCACACAGTCAGATACATTTCTCACATACTTTCAAAGGCCAAGAGGGAGCGAAGGAGATGCTTGCGCGCTATGCGCGGGGAGGCGGTGCGATCTACGATCTGGAATTCTTGTTCGATACTCAAGGCAGGCGAGTCGCTGCCTTTGGCTATTGGGCAGGGTATGTCGGCGCGGCGCTGGGACTTCTGGGCGTTGCGCATTACTCTATAAAAAGTACCGACTTTCCCGCGCTGCAACCATTCTCTGATCGGGATGCGCTGCTAGCAACAGTCGACACTGCGCTGCAAGAATCAGGCTGGGACGACGGTTCGCTGAGCGTCCTGATAATGGGCGCGCTTGGGCGATGCGGGTCCGGTGCACGCGATCTGATCGCAAGCCTCAGGTCTGAGGTGCGCGTGACCGCATGGGATTTACCTGAGTTTACGGCTGCGGATAAACCGATCAGAGAAAGTTTGGCGCACGAATTGTTCGTCAACTGCGTGTACCTGCGCGAGCCGATTGCCCCAATGATTGACGCGGACTTGCTTTCCGAAAGCGGTAGGTTAAAGATTATTTGCGACGTTAGCTGCGATCCTACGAGTGCCGACAATCCAATTAGAGTCTACGATGCGATTACGCATCTACATGCGCCGTTTGTTCGAGCACGAGGCGAGGGCGAAGCGGTGTTTGTGCAGGCGATTGATCATCTGCCAACGCTACTGCCGCGCGAGTCTTCGCAGGAATATGCAGCTGCTCTGTTTCCCTATCTGTTCGATTTTGTGACGTCCGACGCTCCCAGCTCGACGTGGGTTGCAGCGAGACAGCGCTTCGAACAGGCCCTCGTCAGCTATGGTCTTCGCTAGACATAAATAAAATTTGAATAGGAGACGCACGTATGATTTTCCTGACACTAAAAAGCCGAACCAAAGATGCAGCGTTAGGTGCCCTTTTGCTGGGCGCAATTGCGCTTGCGACGCCGCTGATCGGTGCGGATAGTGCTACTGCCGATCAGTTGCGACACAGCGTTAAGGTAACTCGTCTCCTCGACAGACCGATTATTAGCCCCGATACCGATCCGAGCATTGGCAGCAATATTCAAGGCCCCTCTCTTATAAAAGTGCCTGATTGGGTCAGCGACCCGTTGGGTAAGTACTATCTTTATTTCGCCGATCATAAGGGGCAATACATCAGATTAGCCTATGCAGATGAGGTAACAGGCCCTTGGAAGATTCATGTGCCTGGCAGTTTGCGTATCGAAGAATCCTTTTTTGCTGTATCGCGGCCACCGATCGCAGCGGAACGGCTCGCTGAACTTGTCGCTGCTCGACAGGCGAGCGGTGTTCGCGTGTCTCATGACTACGCGAAAGAGTTGACGGAGCCGCATATCGCCTCGCCCGATGTTCATGTGGACGAAGAGAATCAAAGAATCGTTATGTATTTCCATGGTCTCGAAGCGGCTGCCCGACAGCATTCACGCGTTGCGATTTCAGACAATGGAATCGACTTCGAGACACTGCCGGGCGACATAGGCCGTACGTATTATCGCGCGTTCGAATGGGAGGGAATGACTTACGCCATTGCTATGCCAGGGCAGTTCTATCGCTCTCGCGATGGGCTGACAAATTTTGAAACAGGCCCTCTTCTCTTTGAAAGCACGATGCGCCACTCAGCAGTGCTTGTCCGCGATGGCAAACTCTTTGTTTTTTGGACAAGAGTTGGGGATGCACCGGAAACCATTCTGTTGAGTACGATCGTGCTTACCGACGACTGGAATAACTGGCAGGAGTCGCCCGAGGTTGAGGTATTGAGAGCAGAGTTTGACTGGGAGGGAGCAGATGCGCCGATAGAGCCGTCCGTTCGTTCAACAGCCTATGGGCACGTTAACCAGTTGCGCGATCCCGCTCTGTTTGTTGAGGATGGCACTGTCTATCTTCTCTACGCTGTTGCGGGCGAGAGTGGTATTGCATTAGCACATGTGAAATTTTGAGCAACGATAGGTTTTTTGACTAACAAGTTCGGACTTTTTAGATCTATTCTCTGAGGCGATCTAAAACCATTGGAACGGACGTTTATAGCTCTAAAACGCCCAGAGAATAGTATGTTCAATACCACGGCACGCGCCGTCTTCGCCGCTATAGTGACTAATTTCGTTGTGATTGCGAGCGTCATCGCGAGCGGGCAGCATGGCGTTCATGCTGAGAACGCGCTGTTCGAAAATATTCAAGCCGTGAGTCTTATTTCCGCCGCCTTACTCTATGCTGCGAGCAGCCTCGGGAATAGATCGACTGAGCGCGTCGAGCTCGTGGGTCTCGCACTGCTTTGCTTCAGCTTCAGTTTGCGAGAAATCGATATCGAGCTGATCGGCTTGCCGCAGCTCATCGAGCTATTCTTGACTGGCGATGGTCGCACCGCGACACTCCTCGTGCTCTGGAGTGGCTACTTCGCGTTTTTACTCCGCCAGCCTGTCGAACTGTCCGTGCTAATAAAACGGCAGTTTGATACCGGGCTCTCGCGCTATTTGTTGATGTCTGCAGGTCTCCTGCTGACTGGGGCGCTATTCGATCGCGGACTCATCACGCCCTATCATCCAAGGCTTTTCGAAGAGCTTCTGGAAGTAAATGCCTACCTTCTCCTCTTCATTCCCGCAGCTAAGTCGATCATTGCTATGGTACGAAAGCCTCGGGTTGAGCCAATCGAAAAGCCCGAGCAGTCCAGAGTCACTGTGGCAGATTGATCGGAGTCTGACGAGTGTTAGGCTGTCCGGTTTTTAAGTGTCGCAGTTGCTATCAGCATCCCGGTTCTCGTCGACAGCGCGGCGCTCTTCTTTGCGGGCGACGCTGAGCCAGTCGAGCGAAACGCCAGAGACCGTATTAACCCTCGACACACGGAATACGATTTCTAAAAGTTTTGGGCGCTTCCTAAGGTGCGGCTCCTCAAGTCGGCGGATAAAGTAGGCAACGACTGCAAGGCGCAGAACGGTCGTTGCGATGAAGACGATGAAAAGGTCACTCGGCAGCTGCCAGCTCTGCGCGATAGTCTCGGCGATTCTGGGTGCAAGACTCGCTAAATAGCCGCCAAAAATTCCACCAAGGCATACCGCTAGCGCACTTGTGCCAGACTGAATTGCTGCATATAGCGCAAAATTCGTCTGATGGGGCCGGATGTCGTAGAGATAGTTAGCCGTGCTCAGGGTAAAGCCGCTCCAGAATACGCCCGAAACAATCTGCACGAAAATAAGGTAGTACTGGTTTGGGCTAAGCATCCATAAAACCGGAATGACCGGAATGCTCGCCGCACAGATGACCATGACCCAATGATTCCCGAACCTGTCACTCAAGCGACCCCACCGACGCAAAAAGAAGAACTGGGTCGCGATAGAAGCGACGCTGTTAAGGCTAAATTGCAAATAGGTAAACTGGAGATCGCGCAGCATGTAAACGGCAAAGAATGGCGCGGACACTGCGACTGCGCCCTGCAGCGCGGCAACGAACAGGCTGTAATTTCTGAAGGTGGGGTCTTTTAGTGAGGTTTTTATGTGCAGCCAACTGTCACGAAGCCGCATCGTATCTGTTCCTGCCGTTCGCTCTGGGTCATGCATTAGCCCCAAGAGGATTCCTGACAGGAGGCGACCAATTGCCGCGGCGCCAAACAGAATAAAGAACCCCATCCAGGTCGAACCAGCGCGCGTGCTCGCATTGAGTAGTACTCCGCCGAGCACGAAGACAACCAAGGGTTTACGCGCAATATGCCCGCCAAGCCAGACCGAGACGATCTGCATTATCGCACCCGCGAGCTGCGGAAGCGCGGTTAGCCATCCGAGTTGGACAGCGGAGGCTTCAAGATAGATTGCAAAGGCATTGAGGAAATTGTCGCTCGTCGCCGTCATCAGCCCCGAGGCAACGGCCTCTTGCTGCGAATGGCGTCACGTTTTCCTGAGGCGAGGGCGATGCTGCATGGCGCGACACTGCGAGAAATAATAATCGCTATTCTATCGCCATTCGCCAGATTCACATGATGATTATTTTCTGTTCAGGGCCTTTCCATACTGAACACTGAGTCGGCGTCAACGCGCGCATAGTCGTTATAGCCAAGTCGGCTAATGATGCCCATTCTCCTGATATCGACAAGGCCCTCATCGGTGATCACCGAATCATCGATATGGATGCCGACCACCTCGCCGAAGATCACGCGGTAATTGTCCGCTTCGGTCCAGCCGGGGATTTCGACACTTTTGATATAGCGGCATTCAAGCTGCACAGGGGCTTCAGCGATGCGGGGGGCTTTAACGAGTTGCGACGGGATTGCGGTCAGTCCCGACAGCGCGATTTCATCCACCTCGGGGCCTGCAGTTACAGAGCTCTGATTCATCGCGTCGCGGGTCTCCCAAGTCGCCAGATTGCAAACAAAGTCGCCAGTGAGTTCGATATTCCGCGCCGAGTCTTTAAGCCGGTCGTCGTTGATGCCAGCGCCGGCCGAAAACATCACCGTCGGCGGCTGGTAGCTTACGGCGTTAAAGAAACTGTAGGGCGCGAGATTGTGAATGCCGGCGGCGTCTACTGAGCTTATCCAACCTATGGGTCTTGGCACGATGAGGCTATTGAACGGGTTTTTAGCAAGGCCGTGGTTTTTCTTCTTTGGCTCATAAAACATGGCGCGGATGACTCCTGGGTGGAAAGGGGTAAACTTAGACGATAGCGCGTCTTCACGCACTTGAACAGAACGTCGGGAGTCTCGGCCGAGACTCAGTATTCGGAAAAAACGATTACGCTGATCGAAACAAAGCGTTATCCCGATGCAGGTTCGAACGCTATCCTGCACGCTGTAAAAATCATCTACCCAGATGATCTGTTCGTTTAGTTAAAAGAATCGCCGGCTTACACACCGGCCTAACTGGTTAATTAGTAATGGAGGCATCTCGCATGCTTAAGAAATCTCTCGTTCTCGCCACGGCGATCTCGCTTGGCTTGTCTACACTTGCCGCGGTCAGCCCTGCGGCTGCTCAAGACGGTGTCGCCAACAACGACTACTGGTGGCCTAACCGGCTGGACCTCGATCCGCTTCGCGACAATGACCCTGCGTCCAATCCGCTTGGCGCCGACTTTGACTATGCCGAAGCCTTCGCACAGCTCGACATTGAAGCCCTAAAGTCAGACCTCATCGATGTGATGACGACGTCGCAGGATTGGTGGCCCGCAGACTATGGACATTATGGTCCTTTCTTTATTCGCATGGCGTGGCACAGCGCAGGGACCTATCGCGTTAGCGATGGCCGCGGTGGCGCCTATGGCGGCATGCAACGCTTCGCACCACTTAACAGCTGGCCGGACAACACCAACCTCGACAAAGCTCAGCGTCTTCTGTGGCCCATCAAGCAAAAGTACGGCAACCATATCTCTTGGGGAGACCTAATGGTGTTAGCCGGAACTGTTGCGATGGAATCTATGGGTTTCAAGACTGCGGGCTTCGCCGGTGGACGTGTGGACTCATGGGAGCCTGAGGAAGTGTACTGGGGTCCTGAGGGCGAGTGGCTCGCAGATGAGCGGTACGAAGGCGAACGCGAACTCAGAGATGGGCTCGGCGCCGTGCAGATGGGCCTGATCTACGTAAATCCCGAGGGTCCTAATGGCAATCCTGATCCGCTCGCAGCGGCGCGCGATATCCGCGAAACCTTCGGCCGAATGGCGATGAACGACGAAGAAACTGTGGCGTTAATTGCCGGTGGTCACACGTTCGGTAAGGCACACGGTGCTGCGAAACCTCAGGGTAACGTCGGCGTGGAGCCAGAGGGCGCGAGCATTGAAGAGCAAGGCCTCGGCTGGAAAAATACCTATGGCACAGGCAAAGGGGCAGACACGATTACTAGCGGCCTAGAAGGCGCATGGACAGTCAACCCTGCGGCGTGGACACATAACTATCTCGAGAACCTCTACGCCTACGACTGGGAGCAAACGCGCAGCCCGGCTGGTGCAATCCAGTGGATTCCTAAAGGCGGAGCGGCAGCGAATTTGGTGCCTGACGCACACGATCCATCTAAGCGTCACGCGCCAATCATGTTCACTACCGACCTCGCTCTTAAGGAAGACCCTGCCTACCGTGAAATCACATCGCGTTGGCTGGAAAACCCTGAAGAGTTCGCGGATGCGTTCGCACGCGCTTGGTTTAAGCTGACTCATCGAGACATGGGGCCAAGCACACGCTACCTAGGTGCGCTCGTGCCAACCGATGAGCTTGTATGGCAGGATCCTGTGCCGGCGGCCGATTACGCTGAGATCAACGACCGCGATATCGCTAAGTTGAAAGCTGCTGTGCTCGAATCCGGCCTATCGACCTCTGAGCTGGTGCGCACCGCGTGGGCTTCGGCATCTACGTTCCGCGGCACTGATTTCCGCGGCGGCGCTAACGGCGCGCGTATCCGTCTCGCGCCGCAGAAGGACTGGGAAGCCAATAATCCTGCCGAAGTCGAGAAGGTGATTGGCGTTCTCGAGGCAATTCAGGCTGAGTTTAATGAGAGCAGCCGTCGCCGCAAGGTGTCGCTTGCTGACTTGGTTGTGTTAGCTGGCTCTGCCGCGGTAGAGCAAGCTGCGAGAGATGCAGGCCATTCGGTAGAGGTTGCCTTCACGCCGGGTCGCACAGATGCAACCCAAGAGCATACTGATGTTAACTCGTTCGCCGTGCTCGAGCCTGACTACGATGCGTTCCGCAATTACTTCGCCGAAGGCACGCGTCTCTCACCAGCGCGCGCACTCATCGAGAAAGCCGACCGCCTAACGCTAACGGTGCCAGAAATGACCGTGCTACTTGGCGGCATGCGCTCACTCGATGCGAATGTCGGCGGCGCAGCACACGGCGTGTTTACTGACCGCGCCGGCACGCTGACGAACGATTTCTTCGTGAATTTGCTAGACATGTCGACTGTGTGGGCGAAGGCCGATCAGGAAGGTGTCTACGAAGGCCGCGATCGTGAAACGGGTGAGATTAAGTGGACAGCGACGCCTGTTGACCTAATTTTTGGTTCTAACACCGAGCTACGCGCAGTCGCTGAAGTTTATGCGATGGCAGATTCTGAGCAGAAATTTGTTGAGGACTTTGCTGCGGCGTGGACTAAGGTCATGAATCTCGACCGCTTCGATATCTAAAGCACTTTGCTGCTACTCTCGCCTGTAAATGGCGAGAGTAGCGCAGGCAAAGAAGTTGTTAGTCAAACCCTACAAAATGCACGAAAGTCTCTTCATCCGCTCTCGTCGCTTTCACTTTGTTGGCAGAGAATTCATCGTTCGGATACCCCATCGCAATGCACGTTAGGATACTCTGAGTTTCGGGGATACCCGCATGCTCGCGAACAACCGGTGTCTGCATAACCCCCTGACCGTTAATTACCGTGCCTAGCCCTCGCTCCCATGCAGCAAGGCAAATCGCGTGTGAAATAGCGCCAAGATCGAATTGAGCAATCGCTGCGGGCTCGAGAATCTTGTCATAGGTGAGCACGATAGAAACCGGCGCATCGAATTGGCGAAAGCCGCGCATCACCCAGTCTTGTCGCATTTCTTTATCGTCGCGGGCAATTCCCATCGCGGCGAAAAGCTGTTTAGCTATCTCTACCTGTCGCTCCCTGTGAATGCCTTCATAGGCTTCCTTGGTTGGGAAGTCGCGCTGCGGCTTTATACCAGCCAGCATTCGTTCGGTATTTCCTTGGCGAATTTTGTCTAGCGGTTCGCCGGTAACGACATACAAATTCCATGGCTGAGTATTCATCGACGAAGGCGCGCCCTTCGCGACGTCGATAATCTCTTGAATTAGTTCTTTAGGAACCGGGTCAGTCTTGTAGCCGCGCACGCTGCGACGGGTGCGGACGAGTGTTTCGAAATCCATTGTGCTGCATCTCCTGCGTTCTGTTTTTTCTGTGTAGTAGGCTACGCGCTTGCGGCGTTGGCTTTCTCTACTGCCTTTGCATCAAGGCGTAATTGCCTCACGAACTCGACAGAGAAAGGATCGGGGAATACGTCTTCCTCGCCTGTGGCGAGTGCATTGAAAACATGCGTGGCGACCGAGTCGGGGGAAGCTTTGTCGAAGGGCAGGTTTTTGGCCATGTCGGTGTCGATGGGGCCGGGATAGACGCCGATGACGAGCGTGTCTTGCTTCGCAAGCTCTGCGCGGAGCGCCTGTGTCAGCGAGTGACCTGCTGCCTTCGATGCAGAATAGCCGGGTGCAAAGGCAAAGCTGCACAGACCTGAGATGGAAAGAATATTGACGATCGCGCCGCCGCCTTTGGCTTTGATTATCGGCGCGAATGCGACTGACATTTTCATGGTGCCAAAATAATTGATATCCATTTCCATGCGCTTTGGCGCTTCGTTGTTCGCGGCGACGATCGCACCGCCGCCCCCAGCGCCTGCATTGTTAATCAGCACGTCCACATCCTGAGCTGCGGCTGCGACGGCGTCGACCTGCTCTTGGCTGCAGATATCGAGACTCAGTAAAACCACGCGGTCGGGATTGGCAGCCGCAAGGTCAGCGAGCCCCTCGGTATTGCGCGCTGTGGCATAGACTCTAGCCGCGCCGAGTTCTAATGCCTTTGTGACGAAGCTTTTACCAATACCGCGGTTAGATCCGGTGACGAGAACAACTTTATCTTTGATATCTACTGTGAGCATGGATAGTCCTTTGTCGTGTGTTCAGGGTGAGTGGAGATCGGCGTCCTGGCAGGGCTGATTTATTCGCCGACTTAGCGCTGATCGTTGAGCACGTAGAGATAGCACTGCACAGGCTCGCCGTTCTCGGGATGGGCAATGGTTTCAACGCGTCGGTAGTCAGCGCCCTCGAACTCGTCCAATTCATGCCAAAAACCCGGCAGCTCAGGCGACTCTAGAAGAAAGCCGCTTACGGGTTCGGATCCGATGAGCTTGATCGCGGGATAGCCCATCGTCGCGCCCCAGCCTTCTGGGTGCACCTGGCCGATAACAGTGGCTGCCTGCCAAATGCCCGAGAGAGGGGCAAGGACATGCGCATTGGGTTGATTGGGAGCGAGCGTTCCGTAGACGAAAAGTCGATTCTCGATCTGCATAGATTCAGCCTCAATAGAGTGGATGAGAGCTAGGAGGAGCTTAAAGGGGGATCGAGCGGTGAGGCGGCGGGCTCGGTAGCCGCGTCGCACTCGGTCTATCGAGGCTTACGCGAAAGGACTGCTAAGCCTCACTCTAGTCAAAATTAGAACAACCAAACTGCCAACATGTAAGCGAGCAGCGCTAGGCCGACTAAGGTGACACCAATTACGATGTTTGCACCTGTATTTGAATCTTGGTCGTGGTCATGAGCGGACATAATGATTTCCTTAAAAATGCGCACAAGCGGGATGAAATTCAGGCGCTAACTATAATGATTTGGGGTCGTTTTGGGTAGCCTTTTCGTGTTTGAAGGTGAAGTGTTCTACTGCAACGACCGTAATGAGCGCGTAGAAAGGTAGGAAAAAACGGTCCCACCCCTGCACCAGAGGGAAAAGCACGAGAAAGGCCGCGAACAGGGGTAAACATAGCAGCACTATATGCGGCAGGCAGACCAACGATTGAGGCTTCAATGCCTCGGCGAACAGCCGTCGGTAGTTACCCTGCAGGCAGAGAACTAGGAGCAAGACGAAGAAGGGCGCTGAGGTCCCGATCGTCGCGCCGCTAGCCACCACTTGTAGCATTGCCGAATGCACGACGGTCCAGTAGATCTCGAAAGAGAAAGGCGCCGCAAAGCTTGGGATATCGACTTGGCTCTCGACAAACGTGTGATAGAACAGCCGCCACCATGAATAGTCGAACAAGCCATTGATCGTAAAATAGAGCGCGCTGCTTACTACTAGCCCACCGGAGAACAGCAGCACAGTGGGACTGCGGACCGAGGTGCCCTGCACGTAGGCGCTCCAGCTCTGCCAGAGCAGGATTAAGCCTGCGAAAAGGATATTGTTGGTGCGCACGCAGACCGATGCGACGAGCAAAAAAACGGCGAGTCGCAGCCAGCGTTTGCAGACAAGGGCATAGAGCGCTGCAAAGACGATGAGCGCAGACAGATTGTCGGGCACTGGCACTCGGCTGAGATCGGCCAGGCGCCCGACAACGGCGAAAATCACGACGATTAACGCAGCGCTCAACGTGCTGCAGCTGCGCGAAAGCCAGACAAATAGCAGAAGGCATAGCAGCACACCCGGAATCACCGACAGCAGCCGAAGCGACGTCAGCGGTTCTGCGCCGAGCGCCGTCAATGTCCGCAGGGCGATGACGTAGGCGGGCTTGATGCGGTACATATCGAGCTGACCAATAAAATGCTCAGCGTTGTCCTTAAGATCCGCAGCATAGGGTCCCGAGGTCACAGCCGCGTACTGCTGAGGCGTCATTGCGCTCTGCAGATATGCATAGGTGCGCGCGTGAAGAAGCGTGGGGTCACTGATGTCGGCACTCAGTATGGTGGCTGTATAGGGAACGGTATCCCAAGTGTAGAGAGGCTTCGAATAGGCAAGCAGGACCAAGAAAACGAGATAACCCGCAAGCGGCAGCAGGGACAGTGCTGTTCTTATGGGCTGAGTCACGTAGGGTCCTCTGGCGGTTTGGCTGGGCTGCGTCTATTGGTAGCCGCTGAGTTCTAAGCTAACCATATTGATTGACACGTTTATCGTCTATTATGCGTCAGAATAGTTCGCGATTAATAGCCACGCCCGCGCCAGATTACAATAGTCTCCGCGTTGCGGCGTTCGCGACACGAACAGAACAAAGGAGCAAAACCGATTTTGGGCACACCGACAGTACAAGGCACGAGCAGATCTTTTCTCGCAGGACTGTTCTTTATCACGAGCGCGACACTCCTACTCGAAATACTCAATACTCGGCTGCTTTCGGTCGTCACTTGGTATCATCTGTCCTTCTTTGCAGTATCGATGGCGATGTTCGGCATGGCGGCCGGTGCGCTCTGGGTTTACCTCAAGCCTCAAAAGTTTCCGCGCGAAGACGCACTCAACTCGCTCTACCAATACTCTATTTTATTCGCGCTGAGTACGCTGGTTTGCCACCTCATTATCCTTTTAACACCGCTGAGCACACTCGGCGGATGGGATGCGGCAAACTTTCTCAAGATGACTCTGATTACTTTGGCGGTCGCGATTCCGTTCGCGTTTAGTGGCGTGGTAGTGACGGTTGCGCTCACACAAGTGCCCGGTAATAGTGGCCTCATCTACGCAGTCGATCTCGTCGGCGCGGCGCTTGGCAGCCTCGCCTGCCTCGTACTCCTCAGCATGCTGGATATTAGCAGCGCAACGATTGCCTCGACTGTTGTCACCGTGCTCGCCATTCTCTTTTTCCAGCGCGCAAAGACCGGCCGCAGCGACCTGCGCTGGGTCGCGCTTGCGGTTTTGCTGGCCACAGGCGCGGTCGCGAACAGCCAGTTCACCAGCGGACTTAGGGTGTTTTACCCGAAAGGCAACGAGATTACCTACAGCGACCAGACGATTGAATACTGGACGATCCATGGTCAGATATTATTGTCCCCCGCGGAAGAGCGCGTGGGCCCGTTTTACTGGGGCGCAGGCGCAGGCGCACCAGTGATTGAAGGGATGAAGCTGCAGGGACTTGTGATCGACGGCGAAGCAGGCACCGCAGTCACGCAGTGGGATGGCAATAGAGAAGGGCTCGAATGGCCGCGCTTCGATGTCACCTCGCTGCCGTATCATTTACGCAAAGAAGGGAACGTCGCGGTGATTGGCGTGGGCGGTGGGCGCGACATTCTTACTGCGCTCTGGGCAAAGAGCGAGCGCATCACTGGCATCGAAATCAACGGCGCAATACTCGACATACTGCAAAACCGCCGCCGCGACTTTGTCTCGCTAGACCAGCAGCCCGAGGTCCAGTTTGTGCACGACGAGGCGCGCTCTTTCCTAACGCGCAGTGACGAGACCTACGATGTGATTCAAATGTCGCTCATCGACACATGGGCGGCAACGGGTGCAGGAGCGTTTACCCTCTCCGAGAATGGGCTCTACACAGTAGAGGGTTGGCAGATTTTTCTCGACAAGCTCGCACCGAACGGTCTGCTAAGCGTTTCGCGATGGTACTCTCCCGAGGCGCTTTCCGAGACAAACAGGCTTATTTCTCTCGCTGCGATGTCTTTATTGGAACAAGGGATTAATAACCCCGGCGATCATACGGTGCTGGTGGCGCGCAATACTGTGGCAACTCTGCTTGTTTCTCCCACGCCATTCAGCGATGCCGACCTCGACCAGATAGAGGCAGTGGCAGCAGAGATGGCGTTTACTATCTTACACTCGCCGCGTCAGGAGAGCAGCGAGCGTCTGATCCGTGATGCGCTTGCGAGTAAGAGCGTTGAACAGCTTGAGGCTGCGACGCAGCACGAATTTCTCGACTTCTCGCCGCCGCTCGATAGCCGTCCTTATTTCTTCAATATTCTTAAACCCTCGGCGTTATTGAGCACCGATGCTGAACTCGGCGAATTGGGTATCGTCGCGGGCGGTAATCTCCTTGCCACCTACACGCTCATGCTGCTCTGTCTACTCGCCTTTATCGGTGTGACGCTCGTTATCGGGGTTCCGCTGCTTTTGTCTGGAAAGCCGCAGCTGCCTAAGGGTGTTTTTGGCAGCGGTTTGCTTTACTTCGCGTGTATAGGCACCGGGTTTATGATGGTGCAGATACCTTTGATTCAACGTTTTTCTGTTTATTTGGGGCACCCCGTTTATGCTGTCTCTGTGCTTCTGTTTTCGATGATCATTGCGGCAGGGCTAGGTAGCTCACTATCCGATCGTATCGCTGTCGAGCGCGATCGACGCTGGACGCTCGCACTGCCGCTAAGCATCGTCGCGCTCATAAGCGCGATCTATTTGCTCTCGGGGCCGATCATTCAGGCAACCATCGATCAGGGACTTTTAGTACGATGCGTGATTGTAGTGCTGCTGGTGGCGACTGCGGCGCTGCCGATGGGTATGTGTTTCCCGCTGGGGCTTCGGTTATTCAGGCAGTACTCCGACGACTGCTTGCCGTGGATGTGGGGCGTCAATGGCGCCACCGGAGTGCTTGCGAGCGTACTTGCTGTGGCGATTTCTATGTGGAGCGGGATCAATACCAGCCTGCTCGTGGCTATCGGTTGTTACGCGCTGTTGATCGTTCCCGCGCGAGCGCTTAGCAAACAGCACTGAGTAGATATCTGCGCATTAAGCGGCTACACCCCACATGCATGGTCTGATGCGCTGTCAGATAGAGACAAACTGTCACAAAACTAGCTAGTTTTATGGTTCTAGCAGGTTATAGAATCCATTCTCTGCTATGCAGCGTCCTCGCTGCGGCAGTCCGCGCCTAGCTTCGCCTACGCAGTATCAATGCAGTAAATTGATGGGTTGTGACGTGTCACTATGATTAACCGCTATTTCGTCATAGACGATTTTTACAATGACCCCGACCGCCTTGTCGAAGAGGCGCTCAAGGCGCAGCGCGACGCGTCGTCCCGTGGCAATTATGCCGGGGTGATGACCAAAGAGTCCTTTTTGTCGAACAGCCAGCGGGAATTTTTTGAGCAATTATTGCAACAAAAGCCGATTAATGCCTCGACGGAGCTTAACGGCAAAATCCGCTTTTCGAAGGCCGGCGACCCTTTCACTCAGCATATTCATTTCGATGCCGGACGAACCCACTGGTCGGGCGTTGTGTATCTTTCTAAAGAGCATCCAAAGGTAGACGGCACGGTTTTCTGGAAACATTTGCGCACGGGTCTCGAGGAAATACCCCGCACACTCGAGGGTGCGCACGCAGCTGGGTTCACAACCAAAGAGAAAGTAAAAGAATTCTTGGAGGTCGACGGCGTCGACGAGTCGCTGTGGGAGAAAACCCTCGCTATCCCTTACAAATATAATCGGCTGGTTCTGTTTCGCCCTTGGATGTTTCATTCCCCCGGTGTTAATTTTGGTGACACCCTCGAGAATAGCCGCAAGGTTCAAACGCTGTTTCTCGGCCCTTAGACCTGCTGATTCGAGGTAGCAGGCTTCGTGTACTAAACGGGAGTACTCAATGACCGATTTCTGCCGCACACCAGACAGCAATTTCGATGCGCTAGAAGATTATGATTTCGAGCCTCATTACCATGAGTGGGGCGATCTACGCATGCACTATCTCGACGAAGGCCCGAGCGATGGGCCGGTTATGTTGCTCGTGCACGGTATGCCGACATGGAGCTATCTTTATCGAGATTTCATTCCAAAACTTGCTTCGGCAGGCTTTCGCTGTATAGCGCCAGACCATTTCGGGTTTGGCAAGTCGGATAAGCCGACCGATCCCTACTGGTACAGCATTGCCCGACATACGGAAGTGTTAACTAGTCTAGCTACAGCGTTGGATCTGAGTGACATAACCCTCGTCTGTCAAGACTGGGGCGGGCCCATCGGTCTTGCGCAGGCGGCGACGATGCCGGAACGATTCTCGCGTTTGGTGATTTTGAATACATGGCTTCACCACCCCGAGTTTCATTACTCCGAGGCAATAAAGCGCTGGAATAAAGGCTGGCATGAGGGAGGTCTATTCGCGCGTGAGACGCCCAACATCGGCGCGCTCGTCGCACTCTCCGGTGGATTGCTTTCTCGCGAGGAGGCTGTCGCTGCGCTCATCTCGGGCGCAGCACCAAGCTTTAGAACCGCCGCCGGCAAGAATATCTACGAGGCTTATCGCGCACCGTTTAAGGGGTTGCCGGACGAAGCTTATAGCGGACTTCGACGCTTTCCCCTTTCTATTCCTTTCGATGACTATCACGGCGGTAACGGTGCCGCGCAAACCCTTCACTTCAATCTGCTCAGGCGTTGGACTAAACCAATACACTTTATCTGGGGTGGCGCCGATGACATCTTTACCGAGTCGTGGGGCAGGGAGTGGGCATCGATATACACACAGTCAACGTTCCATGTGATCGCCGATGCCGGCCACTTTCTCCAGAACACCCATGGCAATGAGATTGCAGAGCGAATACTCACTTGTCTAGAAAGCGAGGCGGTCGGACACTAACCACAAAGTGGTAAATGGCGGTGATAAAGTTACGTCGTATGTTCTACAGATAAACCGCCATCGAAATATTTGAGATCTTCGGTCAGGAAATGGCAAAAGGCTCAAGCCTGACTTCTTGTCGGGTCTCTCAAAAGCGGTGCTCGCGCAAGCTCTCTCAGGTCGCAACTATTGGTGCAGAACATAGTTGTTCGTAGCTCAAGCTCAAACTGTCTCAGGGTGTCGATAACGTGATCAGTGCTCGTCAGAGCTGGGGCGAGAAGCGGTTTGGCAATGCCGGCAAGCGAGGCACCGATGCGCAAACATTTTGCGACGTGCAGTCCGTTTCTTATTCCTCCGGACGCGATGAGGGAGAGGGGTAGGCCAAGTTCGGAAATTTTCGTGACTGCGGTGACAGTATCAATGCCCCAATCTGCAAAAATGGACTCATCTCCGTGAGCCCGGTCGTGCTCTATCTGAGCCCAGCTTGTTCCTCCCGAGCCCGCGACATCAATCCAATCGATGCCTATTTCCGAGAGCATCTTGGCCGTCGTTGGCCCGATGCCATGACCAACCTCTTTTACCAGCACGGGGACTGGTGACTTGGCGCATAGCTGAACAAGTGCGTCCACGATTCCGCGCCAGTCGCGATCCCCGCCCATCTGAACCGCCTCCTGCATCGGATTAAGGTGAATATACAGCGCGTCCGCCTCAGCGATATCGATACATCGCAGTGCGTTATCGACACCAGAAGGTCCTCGGAGTTGTGCTGCGCCCAAGTTGGCGAGTATGGGTATATTCGGAGCATGGCGGCGTAATTGGAAAGATTTGGCTTGGCCGTGATCCTCGAGTGCGATCCTCATTGATCCAAGGCTGAAGGCAACGCCCGTTGCCTCGGCTGCCTCAGCAAGGTGGATATTCATGCGATCGGCTTGCGCTATTCCGCCACTCATAGATGAGATGACAATAGGCAGAGACAACCGATAACCGAGAAAGTCAGAATCGCAGGAGATTTCATCCATATTTAAATCGGGTATTGCATAGGGCTCGAAGCGCACCGAGTCAAAAGTGCTAAGCGCTGGCCTTTGCACGCTTTCTTTCGCAGCAATGACCAGATGATCCGATTTTCGAGTCTCTATTGTTTCAGGCATAGTGCCCTCTTTAAGTGGGTGAGGATGACTGAGCGGTGATTCGCCAAGAAAAAAAACGTTTAGGCAGCAATATATCAACAATAATCATATGCGGCAGGGTTAGCGCGAAAAGGATTGCGAATACTGCTGAGAGCAGCGGGGCGATCGCATCAGCTAAGTTATCGAAAAAGGCAAAGGCGAGAATCACCAACACCCAAGCGCACACCGTATTTACCCAGAAGCTCTTGTTAGGTTTGGTGGCAGGAGTGCCGATATGCTCTGAGGCCTTGAGATAGTGAGGCGTTGAATGCAAAAGACAGAAAAAGAGAGAAAATGTGAGAAGTGGGTTAAGAAAATTATGCAGTGCATAGTATGCCGCAAAACCGAAGAGAACACCGACTTTCTTGAGAGAAGTACCGAAACAAACTGTGCAGACAAATGAGAGCAGCCAAAGCGACACAGCAGGAAAACCGTAAGCTGCGATGGCGACGGTATTTGCATTAAGCGCAGTAAAAAGTGGCTCGACGGTTGACCAGTGAACCCAGGGCAAAAAAACGGAGACCGCACCGCCTTGGAACAAAATATTCGCTGTCTTAAAAAAATTATTGTGCACATCTACAACGGATAATCTGAAAGGATCTGCGCGGCCGAAGTGTCCAGCCGTGATAAGTAAAAAGAAGAGCAAAGTTGCTGTTGGCAACATTATCCAGAGAAAGAGACCAAAAGCGGTAAAACCCGAGTAAAAACAAAGGAAACGAATCAGTTTAGGCTGTGAGTCGCTGTGCTTTACGAGTTCCCAATCAAGCGCTCCGTGAGGTATCCCGAAAAGGATGACGCCGAGAATCGCAAGGATGTCGATCGTGCTAATTGTCATTTTTTAGTACTGCGCGAATGAAGGGGTATTTCGGCAACGTCGTTATAATACGGAGCGCATCCACGGCAGTGAAGTTGTCCGTCATGAAACCCGCGAAGCGGTCGCCAGATAGGCCTCGTGTCATTGCTGCAAAAATGCTGAGTCCAATTTGAGGTTCTCGATTAAGCACTCGGAGGAAGATTCTATCCATCCATGCAGAAAGCTTACTGTAGGGTGAGCAGGAAACAGAAGAATAACCATTTCCGTGCGTCAGCTCGCTTAATTGCCTCTCAAGCCCACTAAGCGCATAGCCCGAACAGGGACGAGCGGAACCGGAGGCAAGTCCTATCGGATTTCCAGCGAACAGTGGCACGACGTCCCCCATAGGCAGACAACCGCTTTCGTCATAGAGAACCATGTCCTCATTGAAAGCTTCCCCCGAGCTTTTAACAAGCCATTCAATAGCCATACTGCGCAGCGCCTCATAGGGCACTGTGGTGCGAGCAAAGATTGTAGCCTCTATTAGTATAGTCTCTGCTGTCAGCGGGAGAATGTAGGTAAAAGCAAGTGCACCGTCAAATCGCTGTGGAAGAGTGAAATCCATTAATTTTGGACGCGTTAATTCACCTTTCAGATATTTCGTGTGTACGACTATACCGAAAAACTGTTGAACGAGTGTATTGCTGCCAAATTGTGGTGGTCGTGAATCGAACAAGTTGGCTGCTGTAAGTTTTGAGTCCTTGGTGGTTACTTCGAAAAAATTATCGACCGCTTGAGAGCGATCGACCAGTTCGGCTATCCGAGTAAAATTTTCAGACTCAGAGAGACGCAGTTCAAGTGCTTTTTTGAGTGATTGACCGTTGAGTGCTTCGTATAGAAACTCGTTTCCGTGATGCGTTTGTACGTGGTTATTAAAAGAAAATTCCCATTGGTCCCATGAGTTGATTATGTGATCGGCGTACTGGGTCGGTTTGTCTTTGTGACGCCACGTGCAGATCGTTTGCACTCGGTTGTCCACAGGGCCAACCAGGGTGACATCCTCTCCTCGGTTTACGAGAGACTCACACAGCATCAGACCTGAGATACCGGCCCCAACTACAACATTCTTTGAATGGAATGTGTTCACCGGTGAACCCCCGGTAATTGGTCAAGCTCGGTATGTAGGGATTGCTCATGCACTAAACGACTTGAGGAAGGGTAAGCTTTTAGCAGAAGCAAAAAACAGTAGGGCAAAGAGCTCAAAATAATCCACGTTTTGCGGAGGGGCGACACGACCGCGCGACGCCCAGACCAGTCGACGCGCCTTCGCAGAATCTCGTTACCGATCTCAGAGTAAACCCGCGCCATGATGTAAATACAGGGACGAACAATCCTTGGCAGATAGGGAAGCCCCGCTAATCCGGAGCGGTAATAACGATTGCTCAGAGTGATAACGGAAACGATGCTGGCCTTTACTTTGTCAGTGCACTTAGAACGCGCTATTGATTCGACAGGCGCTTCGCAGGGTATATAGCGCCGGCCGCGCTTGGCATCCTCCAATACATCTCTAGAAATATTAGTCAGTTGCATCGCTATGCCGAGATCTATTGCGTGGTAAGTTGCGACCTCGCTTTTACTCTGCATTAATTCTGCCATGATAATCCCAACAGTCCCAGCAACTGCGTAAGAATATCGAAGCAGCTCGCGGTGATGCGTGAAGTGTGCCTTGATGAGATCAGACTGTATGCCTTCAATCAGTGCCACACATGCGGCTAAAGAGCGAGTGTTCGAACGAACGCGGTTGAACAGAGATTGCTGCCATTCTTCGAAGAGCGTTAAGCAGTCGCTTTCTCGACTAAAAAAAAGCCTGAGTGATTCAAGTTTTCTTTCATTGCCTACTTGGTAGTCATCGGCCAGATCGTCAGCGATTCGACAGAAGGCATATAAATCGGTTGCTTTCTCGGCACTCGCCTTAGGTAGGAAAAAGGAGGCAAGCCAGAATGTTCTTCCATTCTCTCGCAGAATGGTTTGAGCCATTTCTTGCTTTTTGGCGCTCAATTTATGCGGTCTCGACTAATTCACTAGAGAGTTTCTTCAAATAGTCATCGATGAGCACGTCAGTGACTTTAGCTGAGCTTACGACTCCCGGTAAACCAGCGCCAGGGTGAGTGCCGGCCCCGACAAAGAAAAGATTGTCGACCTTAGGGTCTTGGTTCCGAAACCGGAAATAGGCTGATTGCGAGAACAAAGGTGCAATCGAGAAACCTGCGCCCCAGAGACTTTTATAGTTTGTCTCAAAATCTGCGGGTGTCATATAAAAATCAGAGACTATGCATTTCTCGAGCCCTGGAAGTATTGTCGAACTTAAGGACTTAACGATCCTATCTCTAAGCAGTGGCCCTTCCGTTTCCCAATCGGTTCCAGATTGAAGGTTTGGCACGGGGCACAAAACGTAAAAGCTGTCGCAGCCCGCCGGTGCGAAACTCGGATCCGTCGCGGTGGGGCGGTGCAGGTAAAGTGAGAAGTCGTCTGTGGCGACTTTGCGCTCGAAAATATCTTTTAGCAGTTCCTTGTGTCGAGCACCCAGCCATATAGTATGGTGCGCAACCTCGGGGAATTGCTTCTGGGTTCCGAAATACAGCACATAAAGACCCATAGAGTATTGTGTTACCGCTTTCGGCTTCATTCCCAATGGCCGAGGTAGCTTCTCATTGAATAGATTCTCATAAGCGAACGCAGGATCGCCGTTAAATATAACCATGTCTGCGTCAAGCACGACGCCGGCCGTGCTTCTAACACCTTCTACTTTCTGGCGATCGTTATTGATGATGATTTCTTCAACGTCGAAACCGGTGATTATCTCAATACCGACTTCGCGCATTAGGCGCGTTAGACCTTCGACCAGCTTCCCTGTGCCACCCATAATAAAATGAATGCCCCATTTGCGTTCGAGGTAGTGTATGAGAGCGTAGATGGATGTCGTCGAATAGGGGTTGCCGCCTACTAGAAGGGGATGAATCGAGAACACTTTCTGTAAATAGGGATTCTTGATGTAGCTTGCCACGAAGCGGTACACGGTCTGATAGCTTTTTAATCTGATCAGCTGGGGAAGCAGCTTGATCATCTCTAGCGGGGAAGTGAACGGCTTCGCAGAGAGTTGTTCGAAGCCGATTTTAAAAATTGCTTCCGACATAGCCAACAGCTTTTTGTAGCCAGGAACGTCGTTAGGCTCGAATTTTGCAATCTCTGCGTACGTGTGTTCAATATCCCCTCGATAGCTGAACTTTCTCTCATCCTCGAATACGAAGTCGTACCACGTTTCGAGCTCAACTTGCTTATAATAGTCAGCCGAAGATTTTCCAAAAAGCTCGAAGAGCTCGTCGAATAGAAAGGGCGCAGTTATAACGGTTGGCCCTGCGTCATGCTTGAATCCATCTTTTTCAAATGCCTGAGCGCGACCACCTAGCGTGTCCAATCGCTCAACGAGTGTTACATGTAGGCCTTTCGCCCTTGCCCTCAAAGCGCTTGCGATGCCGCCAAAACCGCTACCAATGACAATTGCGTGCCCAGTTGAATTCATAATAAGTGATCCAGCTCCGTTAGAGAGAAGAGAGTTTTCTGTAGCTTCCGTGTAACCAAAGATCGAAGGGCTGCAAGATTTGCTTGTTCTTGTTGCTAAGGGAATTAAGTATATGCTGGGACCGAAGAAGCTTGTCGCTCAGTGATTGCTTAGTTGATTCCATACTGTCCGATAACAGAACTTGCTCCCACCAAAAACTAAGCCTTGCATCGTTCTCTCCGAATTTTCGACCATATCTGCTTTTAGCAAAAAGCTTTTTGTCTAACTCTGGCAATTTTTCATAGAACTTTGCTATCACAGCATTAGGTCTGAGTTCTCTGAGGTCAGATGCAGGAGCGATTGTCTTTTTCCCCAGATTTATGTTCTGAATATCGTTCATCATCTGGAAGGCAACAGCAGTAAGTGAGAAGTACTGCGAGACTAACTGAGATTCTGCATCGTGCCAGCCAACAGGGTTAAGTCCTAACACTGGGAGGCTAATGAGGGGGGTTGTTTTCCCCTCGACTAAATTCTCGTAGGCAGTCCAAGTCGGGTACGAGAGGGTAGAAAACTCGGCAGCTTGTCCAGCAGACAGCCTCAGGATCGCAATGTTGTGTGCGGGTAGCGTGTGTCGTAGAGACTGATCTTCTGAGAGTAAAAGGCTGCTCAGGGCAATCATTGCGTCGCCGAGGCAGATTGCGATTTCTTTTCCGTACATCTCAGCGACCGACGTTATTCCTCTTCGCTCAGAGTCGTCATCGCATACATCGTCATGAACGAGTGAGGCATTGTGCAGGAGTTCCACGCTTGTCGCCCACCGTATACAGCTTTCCTCACTTAGTCCGTTGGCCTGGCTGGCTCTGAGCGCGAGACTCGCTCGCAGCATCTTTCCGTTTTTTTTGAAATGATGGTCAAAAGCTGACCGGAGAGGCTCTTCTAGATGCTCTCTGCAGTCATTTATTTTCTCTGAAACAGGATCTAAGTTTTGGAAATATAGAGGGTTATCGGCTAGACCTTCCCTTTGGGTCTGAATTTCTTCGGTAGCGGCGATCGTGTTCATAGCGACTCCGTGTATTTTTTGTTTTAATCTACTACGAGGTGATATTGATAAAAGTTCAATTTAGTCGATTTATAAATTGATCTTGATTTTTATCTATGACGTTATCCCCAACACCGGTTAATAGAAAAGTATAAACCGGAAATCTAATATTAAAAGGGAGATCCCCATGAAACATGCTTTTGCTAAGAAAAGTGGCGCGTTACTGTCACTGCTACTCGTTGGGCAAACAACGCTCGCTGCGTCTGGTGACTCAGGAATGCTCCAGTCTGGTGACTTTGTAGGATATTCATTCTGGTTAATTTCAATGGCGCTTGCGGCTTCAACCATCTTCTTTCTCATGGAAGCATTGAGAATGGGTGGAAAGTGGGCAACATCGTTGACAGTGAGTGCTTTGGTAACATTTATTGCTGCCTTCCACTACTTCTATATGAGAGATGTTTGGGTTACGACTGGCGATACGCCGACAGACTTCAGATATATCGACTGGTTGTTGACCGTTCCACTTCTAATGATTGAGTTCTATCTGATCCTTGCAGCAATCGCTAAGGTTTCTGGAGGAATTTTCTGGCGACTGTTGATAGGCACCCTGGTGATGCTCATTCCCGGTTACATGGGAGAAGCAGGTTATATCAATGCCACGATAGGTTTCGCTATTGGTATGATCGGTTGGGCATACATCCTTTTCGAAATCTTTGCCGGTGAAGCCAGTAAAGTGGCGGCAGCTCAGGCTCCACCAGCTGTGCAAAAATCCTACAGCCTCATGAAATGGACTGTAACGATTGGTTGGGCCATTTATCCTATCGGATACTTCTTCGGCTACTTGGCGGGTGGTACAGATGTGGGAACATTGAACATAGTCTACAACCTAGCGGATGTGCTCAATAAGATCGCATTCGGACTATTCATTTGGTATGCAGCTAACGAAGACACTGCAGCACACGCAAATCGATAGATTTGCGATTACGACAAAATAAAAAAGGGGCTTCGAAGCCCCTTTTTTTATGGCGCCATAATAGTTACCAAAGGTATCAAATGAAAATCCTGAAGAGGCCTTTTTATATGCTCATTGTGCTTCTAATCTTCGCAAGCGTGTTTTTATTCGAAGGAGACATTCCGGCGGCCGAGGTTGACGCGAAATACAGTAACGCTGAGTCGCAGTTTTTGGTCATGGAAAACGGTGCGCGTGTGCATTACCGCGATCAAGGGAAAGAGGATGGTTTGCCAATCGTACTCGTCCACGGCGCGATGGCCTCCCTGCACACATGGGAACCTTTGGTTGAGATACTCGGCGAAAGTTATCGCATCATAACTCTCGACCTTCCTGCGCATGGTTTAACGGGTGCGGTGCCGAGCGGGGAATACGACGCTGATGCGTTCACAAAGACGATTGATGCGGTGGTGGACGAGGCGGGACTGGATACCTTCTTGCTTGGCGGCAATTCGATGGGCGGCGGGGCAACGTGGCGCTACGCGCTAGAGCATCCGCAGCGCGTGTCGGCTATGGTGCTTGTTGATTCAGTGCCACCCGTGAGTTGGCAAGGCAGCGGCGAAGAGTCGGAGGCGCGAAGATCGGGTCCGGTGGGGTTTCGTCTTTTGAGGCAGGGGTGGTTCAGATCGATTGCGGGCGCGTTGGATCCGGCGCCTCTCATAGGGCAAGGACTTCGAGCGGCCTATAACGATTCACCTGTTGTGACCGAGGATCTGATCGATCGCTATTACGAGCTGATTATGCGAGAGGGCACCCGCGCCGCGATATTGGGACGGACAGGTTCTTATGGTGCGGCCGAGGCTGAGTCTTTTAACTTAAGTTTGCTAACCCAACCAACACTTGTCATCTGGGGTGCGCAAGACTCGGTGATACCCGTGTCGGCGGTGGAAATATTCGAGGCCACGTTACCTAATGTCAGAACGGTAATTTTCGACGATCTTGGCCACATACCGATGGAGGAAGATCCGCAGAGAACGGCAGCGGCGGTTGTGGCTTTTATAGATTCGCTTTGATCAGATTGCGATAGGCATAGAATCCCAGCTGTACTATGCTTAATGTCAATAAAAACAAGCTCTGAGGCCTGCTATGACCAAATCTCTGTTCTCCCTTTCTATTGCCGCTGCGGCTCTGTTGATTGTTGGTTGCAGTCCCTCTGGCTCCGATCCACAACAAACTGCAGGCGCAGCAGTTACTGTCCATAATGCCACTCAAGGCGAGGTTTCATGTGATGAACTCGCGGGGATTTCATCGTTCTGCGGGTTTAAGAATCCCGAAGACCTTGCAGTGATTCCCGGGGGTGAATTCTTGTTGGTCAGTGAGATGGGCGCATTTATGTCTGACTTGCCCAATACGCTTTCGATGCTTGATATAACGAAAGGAGAACGCGTACCGCTAGAGATTAACTGGGAGCCAAGGGAGCCGCGCTGGGGTGATGCGTCGTGTCAACCTCCAGAAGCGTCTAAGTTTAGTCCTCACGGTATTGACCTCATTACCAGAACCGATGGGCGCCATCAGCTGCTTGTTGTCAATCATGGTGACGAGCAGATTGAATTTTTCGAATTAACCGCGGCTGGATTGAACTCAGCGCTCGACTGGCGGGGCTGCGCGAAGCCCGGCAACGATGCGTATATGAACGATGTTGCCGGACTTCAAGACGGTGGTTTTTTCGTCACGCATATGTGGAATAAGAGTACGCCCTTCGACACAATCGTTGCGCAACTGACCGCGGGTGAAAAAATCGGATGGGTCTGGGAGTGGCAGGAAGAAAGTGGGTTCATCAAGCTGCCAAATTCCGACGAGATGATGCCGAACGGCATCGCGGTTAGCGAGGATAATACTAAGCTTTTCGTTAACGTCTATATGGCGAACAAAACCATTAAAGTTGATCGTCTAACAGGCATCGTAGAGGGGGAGGTGTCGGTCCGAAGCCCCGATAATGTGGTAATTGATACCGATGGCATGCTTTGGATTGCGTCACACCTTAATGACCCCGTCAATGAGCGTTGTGAAGACGGACACGCAGGCCCATGTTTGCTCGAATTCCAGGTTGTGAAAGCTAATTCGTCAGATATGAGCTCAGAAGTGGTCTTCCATCACAGTGGCGCTCCGATGGGTTACGCGACAGTAGCATTGCCTCACGCGGGCAGGCTTTATTTAGGGAGCGCGTCGGGGGATCGAATCGCAAGTGTGGCGCTGCCCTAGGCAGCAGCTTCCGTGTCGTCGGTATAATAGATCTGATGGCTGAATGCGGTCTGTCCCCCTTCTTTTGATCTTGTATTTTTGTCTCTCCCCTTTTATTGTTAGCCTTCCTAAACGTGATCCTCCAGAGGCAATAATAATGAAAGCACGTTCTGCATCATCACAGGTTCGGCTGCTCAAGAGACTCGCGTGTCTTGGCGGTTTGGCCGCTCTCGTTGGGCTAGCGCCTAGCGCGGGTATGGCCCAGAACAAAGTGACCGAAGACACAGCCGAGTGGTTTACGCTCGGCGGCGACTACGCCCACACGCGGTTTACGCCGGCCGAAGAGATATCTGCCGAAAATTTCCATGAGCTCGAAGTGGTTTGGGAATGGGATGGCGCAAGCTTTGGCGGTCGTTCGGGCCGGTCGACGCCCACTTATGTCGACGGAAAACTATTCACCGTGTCTGGCGCCCGTCGCCATGTGGTAGCAATCGATCCGAAGAGTGGAGAGACTCTTTGGTCGTATCGCTTACCCAACACACGCCGTTGGGAATACTCGATGCGCGCCTCCTACGGCAAGGGCATCGGTTATTCGCGCATTAACGGCAAAGGAGTTGTCTATATCGCGACCCCCGGCTTCTTCCTCGTTGCTCTCGATGCCGAGACAGGCGCCCCACTCGAAGGATTTGGTGGTCAGGTTCCTGTTGATGGCTTCCCCGAGACTGGCGTAGTAGACATGCTCGCCGATCTGGGTCACATCTATGACCCGTACGAGGGAATTCCACTCGAGACAGGCTATATCACAACCTCATCACCGCCGATTGTCGTTAACGATACAATCATAGTGGGTAACTCTGCCGAGCAGGGCTATTTACAGGCGCGCGTTGAGAATATCCCAGGTGACATTCTCGCCTACGACAAGACAACCGGTAAGTTTAAGTGGAAATTCAACGTCATCCCTCGTCCAGGTGAATACGGCCATGAAACGTGGGAAAACGACGCGTGGAAGTGGACCGGCGACGTCTCCTCTTGGGCGCCCTTAACAGCTGATCCTGAGAATAACATCGTCTACATCCCGACTAATCCGCCGACAATAGATTACTACGGCGGTTTCCGTCCGGGTGATGGCCTATTTGGCACTAGCTTGATCGCGCTCGATACCGAGACGGGTGAGCGCAGATGGCATTTCCAGACAGTTAAACACGATGTCTGGAACTACGATAACCCCGCCGCGCCAATTCAGCTCGACCTCGACATTCCAGGTCGTGGCAAGGTTTCCTCTGTTTCGCAGGTAACAAAGCAAGGCTTTGTGTACGCGTTCGACCGTCTAACCGGCGAGCCGCTCTGGGAAATGGAAGACCGTCCGGTGCCCGCGTCAAATATCCCGGGTGAGAAGCTCGCAACTACGCAGCCATTCCCTACCAAGCCGCCACCCTTCGAAATGCAGGGAATCTCGGAAGACGACCTAGTCGACTTTACACCTGAGCTTCGTCAAGAAGCACTCGAGGTCATGGCTAACTATGATATGGGGCCACTCTTTAATCCGCCGATTCACGACACAGACCCCTCCGGCAAAATCTCCGCTGCGATGTGTCCTGGTGACGGTGGTGGTGCAAACATTACCTCACCGCCGGTTGCCGACCCCACGTCTGGCTACCTCTACGTCTCGTCTGCCCGCGCTTGTAGCTGGCAGCGTGTGATTCCGGGCGAAGAGGCCGATGCACGCATCGCCGAGCCTACCGGTGCGACGTTTGCTCTGTACGCGAATGACCGCTCAGGTCGTCCGCCACGCCTTAAGTCCGGCATTCCTTATTTCAAGCCGCCTTACAGCACGATTACGGCGTATGATATGAACTCTGGCGAGATTGCATTCCAGATTCCAACGGGTGAGACGCCTGACCGAATCCGCAATAGCCCAGCACTCGAGGGTGTCGATATCGGCGATACTGGTACAGGTAACCAGGTGCCCATGGTGACAACTAAGAACTTGCTCATCTACTCGGATCTTGATCACGATGGCTCAACTGCACTGCTCTACGCGATCGATAAGAAAACAGGTGCTGAGTTAGATCGCATCGAGGTGCCTGCTCGCAGCCGCTACGGCATGAGCTCTTGGATGCACGATGGTCATCAATACATCATTTTGCAAACAGGTTCTAAGCTCACCGCGATGGCACTGCCTGGCGCGAAGGCTGACGGGGGTGGCGGAGGTCACTAGAGTCTAAACTCCTAAAAGCCAACAAAAAAGGCGGTAGACCCTCCGGTCCACCGCCTTTTTTATGCCTAGATGTTCGTGACATTCTTGTGTCTTTCTTTTGTATTGATAGACCCTGTTTAGGGCAATCGATAGGCCACCAACGCGCCTGGCATATCGGTACGAGAACTGCCAATCTGCACCACAATGTACTGCTTACCGTCGTGACTGTATGTCATCATCCCATACTGCGCCGGGGCAGGGAGGGGTACACTCGCGATGATTTCACCGGTAAATTTATTTCGTGCATTGAGCATAAGCGGATCTTCATCGGGCTCGAACTGCACACCGCCTTCGCTCATCGCACGCGCCTGTACCAGAAGGTCGCCAGTCACCATCTGAATCGACCAGCCGAGACCGCCAGTGTCTGGCACGTCAACGCCCGATACTAGTGGGTGGTTCTTAATTTCATCGGGCGTTGGGCCTACCGGCAATGACCATGCCTTGGCGCCCGAGTTCATATTGTAGGCGGTTAGCTGGCTGTCCATCGGCTTATACAGTCTGAGCCCGTCTATCGTGGGTAATCCACCGCCGCCGCCTGGGCGCCACGCCGCCACCGTGCGGCCTGTTGTTGGCGTGCTGTTAGGCGTCACGCCACCTTCGCCGGGCTTGGGGTAGTTGGGATTGTCTCGGTCTATGCCATTGGTTGGGACCATAAATCCCGGGGCGAAGCACGAACGGCTATGGGAATTAAACATCATGCCGGTGCTGGGATCGCCAACCGGGGGATGGGGAATCACGTTGCCGGCGCCGAGACAGCCGACGTTGTTTATGAACTCATTCTCGTGATCACGGGGAAGCGGAGGGACATAGAGCCCGCCTACACGATAGCCGCTGAGAATCATCATCGCCTGTTCTTTGAGCTCGGGCGTGTAGTCGATCACGAACTCTTCAGTAAGCCCGTTGGTGACTATCGGGTCAACGGGCTCGGGCCAAGTAGGATACGGCTGCGTTGCGGCAGTCCAATTGCCTGGCACCTCAGTCTGCATGACCGGGCGTTCTTCAATGGGCCAAATAGGCTCGCCGGTTTCGCGATTGAAGGCGAACACGAGACCCTGTTTGGTATTTTGAATGAGCGCTGGGATGCGCTGACCCTCAACGGTGAGGTCCATCAACATCGGAGGCGTGGGAAGGTCGTAGTTCCATTGGTCGCTATGATGAATCTGGAAATGCCAGCGGCGTTCCCCCGTTTTTACATCGAGAGCGAGCACGCTACCACCAAACAAGTTGTCGCCCGGTCTATGCCCTGCATAGGACTGAACGGTGGAGGCATTCGTTACCAGATAGACAAGGCCGAGCTCAGGGTCGGCGGACGCCGGCGCCCATGTCGATATGTCGCCCGAAAATTTCCACGCATCGTTAAGCCAAGTCTCGTGACCCACTTCGCCGGGTCTTGGTATTGCATGGAATTTCCATAAAAACTCGCCAGTCGCCGCGTCGAATCCCATAATGTCGCCTGGCACATTCTCGATTCGTGTTTGTCCATAGCTTGGCTGATGACCCACAAGCACCACAACCACGCCATTTACGACAATTGGTGGAGCCGACGCGGTAACCATGCCAAGTTCGCGAGGGATGCCGTAGTCTGCGTCGTAGGCGCCGCCGCCCACGAGGTAGTCCTGCCAAGGTTGCCAATCCTTCACCAATTGTGGCACAAGATCGATCACACCGGTTTTAGGGTAGCCGCCGACGGGGAATGCGTTGCCCCAGTTTTCTAGAGGCTGTCCTGTTTTCGCGTCCAGTGCCCATAAAAAGAATCCGGGCGTTGTGATGTAGATAACACCGCGTCCATCGATTTCAGCGTAGGCCACACCTTTGCCATAGGCCTGCCGAGGCGAACGCTGATGCCGGATGGTTTCTGGCTCTCTGAAGGTCCACAGGTTCTCGCCAGTGCGGGGGTCTATCGCGACCACCTGCCGGCGCGGTGTTGCAACCGTATAAAGCGTCTCGTTGACATAGATCGGTGTCGCACGGGAAAAGTAGTCGAGGTTAGGCCCGAAATTATCGCTGCGCCAAATCCAGGCCTGCTCGAGCTCCGCAAAATTGGTTGCGTTGATCTGATTCAACGCCGAGTAGCGCGTGTTACCGGCGTCGCCGCCCAGATAGCGCCACTCCCCGTTCTCCGTGCCAGTGAGCTGTTGACCGTTCGCAGTTTGTCCTAAGCTAAGAATGCCAGCAAGAAGGCAAGCTCGCATTAACACACTGCATTGAGTGATTTTTGTTTTTGTGGATAAACTGAGGCTCATTGGCGTGTCCTTTTAATTATTGAATGGGGCAGAGGTCGTTCGATTCTAGCGGCTGTTTTAGACCTTTTATACTGAGTCGCAATAAGCACATAACCTTAGGGCTCAAAAGAATTCATAAGTCTTGCAATACGCGAGTGGATAAAAGGCTTTAGCTGGAAGAATAATCATATTTGCTTGAATGTTGCAATTTACTTGAACAGAGAGTGACTTCTCTATCGCGACAACACGGTTTATTCTGGGGCTTCCTAGTCAAGGTTGTAAAAACGATCGCAGCAAGCTCAAGTATAAAGCGGCTCGCTCTACACTAGTCTGATCGATGCAGAAGAAGAGGCAGCATGGCTGATAAAGAATACGACATCATCATCGTCGGCTCTGGCGCCGGTGGCGGCATGGCTACCCACCAGTTGGTGAATGCAGGGCTTACCGTCGCGCTTGTCGAAGCCGGCGGCTATTACGACCCTGCCGCTGATGAGCAGCGCACACAGCTGCGCAACCCTTGGGAATCACCTCGGCGCGGTGCGAGCACGCGTCGCAGACCGTTTGGCGACTACAATGCCTGTATAGGCGGTTGGGATCTCGATGGAGAACCCTACACGCAAAAGGGCGATACGGAGTTTATGTGGTGGCGCGGACGGATGCTCGGCGGGCGGACAAATCACTGGGGCCGCATCTCCTTGAGATTTGGGCCGTTGGATTTTAAGCGTCGGGATATCGATGGCCTTGGCGAGAACTGGCCGATAGGCTACGAAGACGTAAAGCCCTATTACGACAAGGTAGATAAATTAATTGGTGTATTCGGCAGCAACGAGGGGCTTTACAACGACCCCGACGGCTTCTTTCTGCCCGCGCCCAAGCCCCGGCTGCACGAACTTTACTATATCGACGGTGCTCGCAAACTCAATGTGCCTGTCTATCCAGCACGAAAGTCGATGCTAACCAAGCGCATCAACGATGAGCGCGGCGTCTGCTACTACTGTGGGCAGTGCAGTCGCGCCTGCTCTATCCATGCCGACTTCTCATCTAGCACTGCACTCATCTATCCGGCACTGCGTGGCGGGCGGGTTGATCTCTACACCAATTCAATGGTGCGTGAGGTGCTAACCGATGCGCGCGGAAAGGCAACGGGCGTGTCCTACATAAATAAAGAGGACAAAAAAGAATACACGCTAAAGGGACGAATTGTTGTCTTAGCCGCATCGGCCTGCAGCAGTGCGCGTATCCTGTTAAATTCGAAAAGCGCGCAACATCAGAACGGGCTCGGCAACAGTAGCGGTCATGTCGGGCGCTATCTTCACGACTCCACCGGCGCGAGCCGCGCAGCGTTTTTGCCCGAGCTGATGAACAGAGATATTTATAACGAAGATGGCGTGGGTGGTATGCACGTCTATACGCCGTGGTGGCTAGAGAATGCGGCGCTGGACTTTCCGCGCGGTTACCACCTTGAGATCGGTGGGGGCATGGGCATGCCCTCATACGGGTTTGGTTTCGCGGCTAATCAATACAACGACTATCTCGGCAAGCGAGTCGGCGGCTATGGCAACGGACTGCGGGATGATATCCGTCGCTTCTACGGCGCTCGCCTGAGCATCGCCTGCCGCGGCGAAAGCGTGCCGCAGTATGATAACTACTGCGAGCTGGACCCGACTGTAGTCGATGAATGGGGTATACCAGTACTTCGCTTCAATTATCAATGGACCGACTATGAGATTAATCAAGCCAAGCATATGCAGGATTCTATGGAGGCGCTGTTAGAAGCCTCGGGCGGGATACTGCTCGGCGACAAGCCGGGTGCCGAACGTAACTACGGCCTCGCAAAACCCGGCGAAATTATTCACGAGGTCGGCACTACCCGCATGGGGCTCGATCCGAAGACCTCAGTAACCAATGAGTTTGGTCAGCTTCATGACGCGAGTAACGTATTCGTTGTAGATGCTGGAACCTTCGTTTCGCAGGCAGACAAGAATCCTACGTGGACAATCCTTGCGCTGTCTTGGCGCGCATCAGATTACATTGTCGAGCAGATGAAACAGCAGAATATCTAGAGGCACACGATGAGTGAGAGAAGTGAGACTAAGCATTCGGTAGAAAGACGAGACGTGCTCAAAGCCCTCATGCTAGCCCCTGTTGCTGGCGCAGTGCTGGCGAGCACAGGCTGCGCGGTGGCATCAGAGTCGAGCAGGCAAGCGATTACGTGGACACGACTCCCCACGCAATATTCCTATGCGCGCACCGATGTGGAAAAACAGCGCGATGCGGCGCTCTTTGCCGAAACGTTTTTTCGTGAGCACGAGCTCGTTACGATCGCAGTGCTGTGCGACATAATCCTGCCATCGGATCACGAAAATGGTGGCGCATTGGCAGCCGGATTGCCGGACTTTGTCGAGTTTATGGCCAAGGATAGAGAGCGCTACAAATTGCCACTGCGCGGCGGTATCGCATGGCTCGACAATTATTCGCTCGACAGTTTTGGTGCAAGGTTTGTCGAGGCCGACAACAAGCAGCAGCTGGCAATCTGCGACGCGATCGCTTACCCCGATGTTCAAGACGAAGCCCTTCAACCTGGCATCGCCTTTTTCTCACTGATGCGAAATATGACGCTGACAGGTTACTACACCACGGAGTTAGGTTTCCGCGATCTCGGTTATGTGGGGAACACGCCGAATATCTGGGATGGCGTGCCGGATGCGGTGTTAGCGCGGCACGGGAAAAGCTATGACGCAGAGTGGTTAGCAAAGTGCGTTGATCAATCGCGGCGAAACATTAAGGCCGAGTGGGATGATGAGATGAATCTGATCACCTAGGCGAGAAAATAAACCCTCACGAGAAATAACTATGAAATCGATTATCACCAGTGTTCTTGCAGTCTTCAGCGTTTCTCTGTTTCTTACAGCTACGGACATCGCCGCAGAGCAGTCCGACGCGTGCGCTGCTGATTCTGGAATCAGCTATATCTGCGGCTTGATGAACGCCGAAGATTTGCTCAGCGTCGGCGACAGCGGATTTATCCTGACTTCAGGCATGAGCGGAGACGGGGTGAATGGACACCTCTATCTGATCGATACTCAAGATAACGGTTGGCACGATCTGGTTAGTGCCGCTAATTTTTCCCAGGATTTAGATAGCAACTCCTATCCGACTTGTACGGGCCCATTTGATACCACTAATTTTTCGGCCCATGGCCTTGCCTTGCGAGAAACCGCCGATGATATGTTTGATTTGTACATAACGAGTCATGGCGCAAGAGAAGCTATTGAAATTTTCGATCTGGAACTAGCGGGTGACGACGCAAAACTAACCTGGCGAGGCTGTGTGCCGCTAGACGAATCCATAATGCATAACAGCGTTGCGATCTTAGACGATGGCGGGTTTGCAACGACGCAATTCATGGAGTGGGAGAGAGGCATCGCAGCCTCTGTGACGGGTCAGGTCAAGGGCGGCGTTGTTGTCTGGCGACCGGGTAGTGAGCCTGCAGTGGTGGGCGGTACCGAGCTTGCTGGACCTAACGGGATAGTTGTGTCTGAAGACAATCGGTATCTCTATGTTGCGGCGTTGGGTACGCGCGAACTCGTTCGCTTCGATCTCAGTCAAGAACCGATCGCGAGTGACTCGGTGGGGTTAGACATTATTCTCGACAATATCCGCTGGGGCGAATCAGGCAAACTGCTCACCGCGGGAGGTAACGTCGGCGGCAATGGCTGGTCGGTTGTAGAGGTTGACGCCGCCTCGCTAGAGGCGACTAGAGTAGGCGGAATGGACGGCGACGCAGCATTGCAGCGCGTAAGTTCTGCTCTCCAAGTGGGTAATCAGATATGGGTTGGCACCTACAGCGGCGACCGTGTCGGGTATTTCGATCGCGACTAATTGAATTGCTGGCGCAGCGAATCTACTCTTCGCGGCGCCGTCATCTCAGCGGCCGTGTGCCCTTAGCGTGTTAATTTTATAGTGTAAAAGAGTTTTTCTATCGTGTATTGACCCCCTTGATGATTGAATGCATGATCTAGATAGGTAATTTAGGCGCAATATTTGCCTAAATGCAGTTGCCCTCCTTGATATAAAAATTAGATCAATTTTAATGGGAGAAAGGCTAGTGAATAATCAATCTACTCTGCTTAGAAAAACCCCCCTTCGTATTAATCCCCTCACCGCTGCTATATCCCTCGGCCTTGCAGCTCTCTCCGGCAACCTTCTCGCACAAGAAAATGAAGGTATCGAAGAGGTTGTGGTTACGGGTTCCTACATTCGGCAGTCTGAAGGGTTTGCCAACGCTTCGCCCGTCACGTCCTTTACGGCGGAAGATATTGAAGCCGAAGGCACGATTAACATGGCGCAGGTTGTTCAGAACCTAACGTTTAACAACGGCACCGGAGTCACCAACTCAATTCAGGGAACCACAAACCAAATCGCGAACTTCAACCTGCGCGGCCTAGGACCGCGCGCTACGCTAACGCTAGTTGACGGTAAACGTGTCGTTGAAAGCAATGTACAACAGCTGCTCCCGACGATGGCGATGCAGCGTATGGATATCGTCACCGACGGTGCGGCGACCATTTACGGTACGGATGCCGTGGCGGGTGTTGTCAATATTGTTCCTTACAAGTCCTATGACGGCTTCAAAATTGAGATGTATGAAGAGGGCGATAGCCGAGGCGATTATCGTCAGATAGAGACCGGCTTCTTGGGCGGCACAACCCTCGGTGACATAGATATTGTCGTTGCCGGCTCATACCGAGATGGTAGCGCGCTCAGTTGGGATGATCGCCCCGAGTACATTCGCTCGGGCTTGACCCACAACGGGGGCTCTAATCCAGGTAGCTTTATCGTGCCGGTGCGGGATGCCAATGGTGACCTAAGTTACAACGCGAATGGTGTACCAATGACCGTTCAAAAAACCGACCCCTCCTGCGGTAAAGACGCAAGCGCGGATCAGGTGACCTTCGGAAACAATCCGTGGGGTAATCCGCTCGGCAACCGCTGTTTCTTGAGCTTTGGTGACACTCGAGATTTCATCGAGGCGATGGACACCGCTAATTTCTATACCAATATGAACTGGGAGGTTAGCGACGACCTCTCCTTCAATGCGCAGTTCATGTACAACAGGCAAGTCGTCCGAGGGCGCGAAAATCCCGGTAACCCAGGTTTCCGTGAGGACGAGCTGCCGACGGTGCGAGGCGAGCTGCCAGGCAATACTTTTAGAGCGGTCGCACCGGGTGGCGCAGCGCTTTATGCAGTGCCGCTTCGCGATGCGAGCGGCAATATTGTTACCGACGGCTATGGGCAACCGCTCCCGTTCCGCGATAGTAACGGCATGGTGGCATTGGCCCAGAATCGGTTTGCATCAATCGATTCTGACCCACTTGGTGGCGTGCCATTTAACGAAGATGTGCGCATGACCCAGTGGTTGCCTTTTGGTAAAAATAGCATCCCGAACACGCTGCCGCAGCGCATGCAGCAAGATGGCGGTCTCAATATGGAGCTCGATGACAAGCGAACCTATCGCATGTCATTTGGTGCTGACTTTACCGTTCCGTTTATCGAAGGCTGGGAAGGCACGGCGTTCTATACCTACGGCGAGACTCAGCAGCTCGACGTCGGCATTCAGGACTTCAGTTTCAGCGCCGTGGAGCAAGGGCTTAACTGCGATGTGGTAAACGATGTGAGTGCTTGCTTCAATCCGTTTGGCGCAGTGGACCCGCGCTTCCGCAATTCGCAGCAGGTGGCCGACGCAGTTTACACGCAGTATCGGGCGAACAATACGGACCATCTGCATACCTTTGACATCATTCTCAACGGTGAGATGCCTATCGATTATCAGCTCCCGGGAGGGCCGATTGCGATGGCGGTTGGCTATCAGCGACGTGAAGAGAGAGATGCGAATACCCCACCATTGGGAGACATTCTAGGTGATCAGCTAATCGGTAATCAGCAGCTCCCAAACACGGTATCGCGTTACAGTGATTCTTATTTTGCCGAGTTTAATCTGCCAGTGCTCGACAATCTTGCGGTGAGCGCGTCGGTGCGAGATGAGAGCTTTAGCACGGGGCAGGGTGAGCTCATCGATAAATACGGCATCTCTTATCAGCCGACTGATTGGCTGAATTTGAGAGCAACGACCGGTAAGGCGTTTATCGTGCCGACTCTGCCGCAGCTCAACAGTCCCGAAGCCTGTGGGTTGAGTAATTTCGACGATCCGTTCACGCCGTCTCAGGGATTCATCACCTCGTGTAGTATTGGTAACCCCAATCTGTCTCCCGAGACATCGGAAAGCACGTCGATCGGCTTCGATATAACGCTGTTCGAAAACCTCACGTGGTCGGTGTCATGGAGTGAAACTGATTTCGCGGATCGCATTGTCAGCACCACGACACAGGATATCGCCCGCAGTGATTTCCGCGCCTTTAGGGCGTGGTCTGGGTTTACGCCAACCGATGCGCAGCCTGAACCAAGCGAAGCAGAGCTACAGGCGTGGGTGAGCAGTGGCCTTGCCGATCCTAGAATTGTGCGAAATGCACTTCTGCAGCCGGTCAGGCTGCTTCAGTCGGATAGCAACGCGTCGACAATGTTGGTCAAGGCCTGGGATACAACCTTAGCCTATGGCTTTGCGCTTGAAGACATCGGGTTAGGCGACTGGGGTAACGTCAACATGGTGCTCAACGCCACCTATGTTGACACCTACACGTTCCAGCTGCAGGCCGATTCGCCGGTGCTTGAAGCGGTCGGCAATCAGAACAATGACTTTGGCGCAGTCCCACCGATGCCAGAGCTTCGCGCAAATCTGAGAGTGAGCTGGGTGCTCGGGCAGCACAGCATTAGTGCGACTGGTCGCTATGTCGATGAGGTCATGTTTGACGCTAACGAGTTTAGCTTCCAGCGATTCTTCCCTGGCAGCGAATGGTTAAGCACCGACGTTATCCGTGCGTGGAGCCAGATGGATATGTTCTACAGTTACAGAGATCTCGAGGCCTTAGGAGGTTCGTTCAATCTCTCGGTTGGCGCCCGCAACGTCTTTGATCGCATGCCACAGAGAACCGGTATGATTGCAGGTGTTGAGGCGTCAATGCAGGATCCACTCGGCCGTGTGGTTTACGCGCGTCTTAACTACAATTTCTAAAAGGTAGATAACCAAGACAGAAAAGCCCGCTAATGCGGGCTTTTCTCGTTTTGCCACTGAGTTGTCTACTACTATCCTGCGCAGCGTCGCGGAATCACGCGAGCCTCATCCGCCGGAGCGGCGGTGACTTTGCCTTCGGCGGCGAGCTGATCATAGGCAACTTGCTGAAGCGCAGCAGTCTCTGCAGATGAAAACCCTAACTCATAGCCCGAACATTCATTGCGTCCGAGTGAGCGCGGGTCAATGCCCGTAACGTTTCCAAAGACGACTAACGCCTCAAGATAATAACCATAACTGCTCGCGTGATAGTGATCCCATGTCCAGAGGTCGACCTGTCCTGGCGCTATGCCGTCAT
>Ga0209653_1000348_pt1 | contig 41238 bp, 36 predicted proteins | sample SaaInl6LU_22_DNA_FD_184644 | JGI IMG/M metagenome (GOLD analysis project Ga0209653, IMG submission 184644) | Marine microbial communities from expanding oxygen minimum zones in the Saanich Inlet - ESP_116LU_22_DNA (SPAdes) (version 2) | ecosystem: Environmental > Aquatic > Marine > Intertidal... | reverse complement strand
AATAATCAAAAATTGCTATACGATTATGATGGCTATGAAATTACCATCAATCTCCCAAGAGAATATAAAAAAGGAGAAGCATATACTTTATATATTAAATATACCGCAAGACCAGAGAAGGTCAAAGAAAAAGGAAGCAACGCTATTACAGCTGCTAAAGGATTGTATTTTGTTAATCCAACAGGAATAAATCCAAACAAACCAACACAGGTTTGGACCCAAGGTCAAACAGAGGCGAATAGTTGTTGGTTTCCTACCATAGATTCGCCAAATCAAAAAACCAGTCAAGAAATAGCAATTACAGTACCTGAAAGGTTTAAAACATTATCTAACGGAGAATTAGAAAAACAAATAAAGAATCCAAATAATACAAGAACAGATTATTGGTCTTTAAAAGAAAAGCACGCACCATACTTATTTTTTATGGGTATTGGAGAGTATGAAATCATTGGAGACACTTATAAAAACATACCTGTCAATTACTATGTGGAAAAAGAATATGCTTCTGTAGCCAAAGATATTTTTGGTTTAACTCCAGAAATGATAGGATTTTTTGCTGATAAATTAGGAGTAGAATACCCCTGGAATGAATACAATCAAATAGTTGTAAGAGATTATGTAAGTGGAGCGATGGAAAATACGACTGCAGTTGTTCATGGTCAAAAGGCTCAACAAATGAAGGGTCAATTAATTGATAAAAACCATCAAGAAAGTATTATTGCCCATGAAGTCTTTCATCATTGGTTTGGTAACTTAGTCACTTCAGAAAGTTGGAGTAATCTAGCACTTAACGAATCTTTTGCCAGTTATGGGGAATATCTTTGGAGAGAGCATAAATACGGGAAAGAATTAGCCGATGCTTATTTATTTGAAGATATTCTATTGTACAAAGAAGATCCAGAAAGTAGTACAAAAAACTTAGTCCGTTTTTACTATGATGACAAAGAAGACTTGTTTGATAATGTTAGCTACAAAAAAGGGGGAGCAATACTGCACATGCTTAGAAGCTATGTTGGAGACGAAGCTTTCTTTCTCTCTTTAAACAAATATCTTACAGAATATAAATTTAAATCAGCAGAAGTTTCTCAATTGCGTTTAATCCTAGAAGAAATTACAGGTAAAGATTTAAATTGGTTTTTTGATCAATGGTTTTATGGTGCGGGACATCCGAAAATTCAGGTTTCGTATGATTATAATTCCTTAGAAAAAACAGTTACCGTTAACTTTATTCAAAGTCAAATCAAGGAATTTAAATTTCCTATGGCAATCGACATCTTTGAAAACGGAACCAAAACTAGACACCATGTCTTTATTGACGGAAGAGACACGTCGTTTAAATTTGTTTATAACGAAACACCAGATTTGGTTCAAGTAAATGCCGATGGTGTATTGTTAGCAGATTTTATAGAAATTAAAGTGTTAAGTGATCATATTTTTCAATTAAAAAATGCAGAAAACTTCGAGCACAAAAGAGAAGCTTTACTTCAAATTGCTAAGAGTCAAGACCAAAGAAAGGCTTTTAACGCTATTGCAGACGCTTTAAACGATGATTTTTATAAAATTAGAATACTTGCACTAGAAAATATAGATCTTATTAACAAGTGGTCTAAAAGGATTTCTATAGATAGAATTAAAAGAATTGCCGAGTATGATGTGAAAACACTGGTTCAAGCTGCTGCAATTGAAACTTTAGGAAAATTAACAGACCCTGAGTTAAAACCTATTTTTGAAAAAGCATTTGATAGCAAATCTTATAGTGTTGTTGGGAAAGCTTTAGTTGGTATGTATTATATAGATAAAACATATGCTATTAAAAAATCGAAAGAGCTACCTTTAGAAGTTAAAAATATTATTGCAACTCCTTTAACCAGGATCTATATAGAAGAAAAGGATGATTCTGAGATGGCTTTTATTGCAAATAATGTATTGGAAGGAATGTTTTTAAATAGCAATCTTAAAATTCAGGCGATATACAGAAAAGCTTACGAGCAAATAGCTACCAGTAATAATTCTGAAGCAATACAAAATCTAGTAAACGATGTCGTTGCAAAAGGAAGTCAGTATAGAAAGTTTAATTTTGATCAAGTCGGAATTAACTTGTTAAGACAAATGGTTCAAAAGCAAAAAGCTGCTAACTTATCAAACAGACTTAAAAATGTAGAGATTATTAAGACCGGAATTGCTCAATTGGTATTTTAATTAGTCTTTTTTATACTCATCAAACGTTCCATCATTATAGAAAACAACGATTCTGTTGATTTTTTTACCAGAACTCACTCCTTTTTCATCTGAAAATAAGGAGACATTAGGAGATGGAGTAAAGGTAGCGCTATTTACATTTGAAGGAAAAATACCTTTTCCGTTTAACAACCAATAAATATCTACATCTGTAAATTCATTTGTTACTTTTAAAATAAAATCCAAACTCGGTTTGTTACGACCCGATAGAATATGTGAGATACTAGAGCGTTGTACATCAATTTTATCAGCAAACATAGAAGCAGTTAATTGATGATGTTCTAGTATTTTTTTTAAACGATTTGTAAAATCCGTACTGTTTACCATTGTAAACTCATTTTATAGTTACAAATGTAAACTTAGTAATTCGGGTTTCCAAACGAAATCTCACATAAGTTTATCAGATTGAAAAAATATTAAATAATAACTTTAGATAACTTTCTTAATTATCTTATTTACAAGTTATTAAATTATTTATTTCTTATGTAATAAGAATGATTTATAATGATGGGGTTACAAAAGTAAATAGCAGTGTTTGCAATTTACATTGTTCACAATAATGAAAAATAAGTAGTTAACATTTGTAACAAATTGAATTATTTCTTATTTGTTTTTTTATCAATACACTAAAATCATTCTTGTATTTTTGTAATAATAATATCATTCGCTATGACAACACTTGATTCTAATTTTGCAAAAACAATTATCGACAAGCATAAAGAAAACCTTCTCTTTGGCAGATGGATTACTTTGAATGATATTGAGAAAGTATTTCTAAAATATCAGAATTCAAGTAAACTTAGGGTAGATATTATTGGTTCATCTGAACAAAATAGAAGCATCTATCAAATTGATATAGGAAATGGTCCAAAGAAAATACTTATTTGGACACAAATGCATGGTAACGAGAGTACAGGAACAAAAGCTGTATTTGACTTCATTCATTATGTGACCAATTCTGAAGATACAATTGCTGCTAAAATACTTTCTACTTGCACCATCAATATCATTCCTGTTTTAAATCCAGATGGAGCACAGAACTATACACGTGTAAATGCGCTGAAAGTCGACTTAAACAGAGATGCTGTCGCTAGAAAAGCAAAAGAAAGTAAAATTTTAAGAGAAGTCTTAGATACATTTCAACCCGATTTCTGTTTTAACCTTCACGATCAACGTACGATATTTGGAGTTGAAGGCACTAAGAACCCTGCTACCCTATCTTTTTTAGCGCCTTCTGAAGAAGAAACAAGGAAAATAACTCCAGTAAGAATAACTACCATGAATGTTATTGTTGCGATGAATTCATTATTGCAGCAATTAATACCTAACCATATTGGAAGATATACCGATGAGTTCTATCCAACTGCAACAGGAGATAATTTTCAAAAATTAGGTTTTCCTACTATCTTAATAGAATCAGGTCATTATCATAATGACTACGATAGAGAAGAGGTACGAAAATTTACTTTTATTTCATTACTACAGGGATTATATCATATTAGTACTGAAAAAAACTTTACAGAACACAAAGAGTACTTTGATATCCCTAATAACAACAAATGTTTTAGAGATTTACTTCATATTTATTCAAACAAACCAAACGAGGCCTATCAATTTAAAGAAGTTTTAGGTGAAGAGGGGATCGAATTTGTTCCTGAACAAGTTTATGATGACATTTCTACGCTATTTTTTCATAATGAAATCGATTTCGTTAGTTAATTCCTTGAATTTTTCTCATTTTTTTATGTGATAAATTGAATTAAATTTATACTTTTGTTTTATTGTTTGAATAATTTATAATATTATGAAAAAATTCATGCTAGATGAAATCGATCATCAAATCTTAGATATCTTGATCGAAAATGCTAGAACACCGTTTACTGATATTGCAAAAAAACTCTTAGTCTCGGCTGGCACAATTCATGTTCGAGTAAAAAAGATGGAAGATGAAGGAATCATACAAGGTTCTACTCTTACCTTAAACTATGAGAAAATGGGCTATTCATTTATAGCACATGTTGGTGTTTTCTTAGAAAAAACATCCATGACTCAAAGTGTAATTGTTAACTTAAATACCATTCCAAATGTAACTGTAGCCTATGTTACTGCTGGAAAATATAATATATTCTGTAAGGTTAGAGCTAAAGGCACTAACGATGCAAAAGATATTATTTATAAAATAGATGAAATACCTGGTGTTAGCAGAACAGAAACCATGATTGCTTTAGAAGAAAGCATCAATGATAAAAAAAGGATGATGCACGCCATATTTAAAGAATTGTAACTTTCCTATGTTCAATACTAAAAATCCTCGTCGTAAATGACGAGGTTTTTTTATATCTTCAAGGCATGAATTTTACGTCTAAACTTCCAAATGTAGGTACTACCATTTTTACAGTCATGAGCTCTTTAGCTAAAGAGCACAATGCTATTAACTTATCTCAAGGATTTCCAAATTTTGAAAGTGATCCAAAACTAATTAAGTTAGTAAATGATGCTATGAAAAGTGGTTACAATCAGTATGCTCCTATGATGGGAAGCCTAGAATTAAGAGAGGCAATTGCTGATAAATTTCAAAACTTATACAATTCATCTTATAATCCAGAAAGTGAAATTGTTGTTACCGCCGGAGCAACTCAGGCTATTTTTACGGTCATCTCCGCCTTTATTAAACAAAATGATGAAGTTATTATATTTACACCAGCTTATGATTGCTACAAACCTTCGGTAGAGTTACAAGGGGGAAAGGTTATTCCAATTCAATTGCATTATCCAGACTATAAAGTAGATTGGAGCCTTATTGAAAATAAAATTTCAACAAAAACCAAGATGATTATTATCAATTCCCCTCAAAATCCTTCAGGAACCATCTTTTCTATGAAGGATATGCTAACATTAGAAAGAATCACTAACAATACGGACATCATCGTTTTAAGTGATGAAGTCTATGAACACATGGTTTTTGATGGAGTGAAACATCAATCCGCTTGTTTATTTACTGAATTAAAGAAACGCACGTTCATTACAGCCTCTTTTGGAAAAACATTCCATAATACAGGCTGGAAAATGGGTTATTGTTGCGGATCTAAAGAACTCATGATTGAATTTATTAAGGTGCATCAGTTTAATGTGTTTGCTGTAAATCACCCAATGCAAATTGCACTAGCAAAATACTTAGAAGAACCCTCTCATTATAATGACTTATCAAGTTTTTATCAGCAAAAAAGAGATTTGTTTTTAGAATCAATCTCTAACCCAAAATTTAAATTTAAACCCACACAGGCAACTTACTTTCAAACCTTGGAATATTCAGCTATATCAGATGAAAATGATGTTGATTTTGCGAAAAGGCTAGCTAAAGATAATGGAATTGCTTCAATACCATTATCTGTTTTTAATGAGAATCACTTAGATTTTAAAGCCTTACGTTTTTGTTTCGCTAAAACCGATGAAACATTGTTACAAGCCGCAGATATTTTAAATAAATTATAATCATTTTGTATTTTAAAATGGTATTTTCGTTCTACAAATCGATGGAATTTTAAAGAATAGATGGCTACTAATTTAGAATACAATACTTCAAGTTTAGATAAAAAAACACTCCTCAACTTGTACATACGTATGCTAAAACCTCGCTTAATCGAGGAAAAAATGCTCGTATTATTAAGGCAAGGAAAGATCTCTAAATGGTTTTCAGGAATTGGACAAGAAGCTATTTCTGTTGGTGTTACATCATCTTTATTAAAAGAAGAGTACATCCTTCCAATGCATCGGAATTTAGGGGTTTTTACAAGTAGAGAAATTCCTTTATATCGTTTATTTTCTCAATGGCAAGGTAAAATGAATGGTTTTACCAAAGGAAGAGATCGTAGTTTTCATTTTGGAACACAAGAATTTAATATTGTGGGAATGATATCGCATTTAGGACCACAATTAGGTGTTGCAGACGGAATTGCTTTAGCCAATAAGTTAAAACAAAACAATCAAGTTTGTGCGGTTTTTACAGGTGAAGGTGGAACAAGTGAAGGAGATTTTCATGAAGCATTAAACGTTGCTTCTGTTTGGAATTTGCCCGTCTTATTCTGTATAGAAAACAATGGTTACGGTCTATCGACACCAACTAGCGAACAATATAGATGTGAAAACTTGGCAGATAGAGGTATCGGATATGGAATGGAAAGTCATATTATTAACGGAAATAACATCCTAGAAGTATATGCTAAAGTTTCTCAGCTAGCCGAAGCTATTAGAAAAAAACCAAGACCTGTATTATTAGAGTTTAAAACGTTTAGAATGCGAGGTCATGAAGAGGCGAGTGGCACAAAGTATGTTCCGGATGAATTAATGAAAGAATGGTCCGTAAAAGACCCTTTAATCAATTATGAAAGCTTCTTGTTATCAGAAAAAATACTCACAAAAGATTTTATAGAGCAAACTACCAAAGAAATAAAAGTAGAAATTGATGAACATCTTCAATTGGCTTTTAATGAAGAAACGATAGTTCCGGATTTGCAAACAGAACTTAATGATGTCTATCTGGCACATCAACAAGAAATTATAGCTCCAACAAATCAAAAATCAAATATTCGATTGATTGATGCAATTTCCAAAGGTTTGAGAGAATCGATGGAGAAATATGATGATTTGGTAATTATGGGGCAAGATATCGCTGAATATGGTGGTGTTTTTAAGATCACAGAAGGCTTTACAGAACAATTTGGAAATGATCGTGTAAGAAATACACCTATTTGCGAATCGGCAATTGTAGCTGCCGCATATGGCTTATCAGTTAACGGAATGAAAGCGGTCATGGAAATGCAATTTGCGGATTTTGTGAGTTCTGGTTTTAACCCAATTGTAAACTTGTTAGCCAAATCTAATTATCGTTGGAATCAAAATGCAGATGTAGTGGTTAGAATGCCTTGTGGTGCAGGAGTAGGAGCAGGTCCTTTTCATAGTCAAACCAACGAAGCTTGGTTTACAAAAACACCTGGTTTAAAAGTAATTTATCCAGCGTTTCCACAAGACGCAAAAGGTTTGCTATGTGCCGCGATTAATGATCCCAATCCGGTATTATTCTTTGAACATAAAGCGTTGTATCGTTCCGTATACCAAGAAGTTTCTGATGATTATTTCACCATAGAGATCGGGAAAGCAAATCTTTTAAAAGAAGGAAATGATGTGACAGTTATTTCTTACGGAGCCGGAGTTCATTGGGCTTTAGAAGTTTTAGAAAAAAATCCAGAGATCCATGCAGACATGATAGACATAAGAACCTTGCAACCTTTAGATTTAGAAACCATTTATACATCGGTTCGTAAAACAGGAAAAGCTATATTTTTGCAAGAAGATTCTCAGTTTGGAGGAATTGCAAGTGACGTTTCTGCCTTAATTACAGAAAACTGTTTTGAGGATTTAGATGCGCCTGTGAAGCGTGTGGCTAGCATAGAAACTCCAATTCCTTTTCAAGGGGAATTAGAAAAACAATATTTACCAAAGAATCGATTCGAATCTGAATTGAAATTATTGTTAAATTATTAAAAGGTAATGAAGGGTCATTGGGTTCTCGAGATGACTTATTTTATGGTGACTTCGAGAGCAATTCGACAAGCTCAGTATAACACCTCAGTCACCAATTAAGAGCCTAATAATAAAACAAGATTCATAGTGACTTACTTCGAGAACCTCAGTCACCAATAAGCAGAGCTTAAATGATACAACAAGAAAAATATCATCTTTTAAAATAAAAAACATCAATTATGAACAAGCAAATTATCTTCAAAAAAAGACCGATTGGTTTTCCTGACGAAACAACATGGAATTTAGAATCGAATCCAATTCCTGAATTAAAAGAGGGAGAAGTGTTAGTACAACAACATTATATTTCTTTAGATCCTGCGATGCGTGGATGGATGAATGAAGGCAAGTCTTATATTCCTCCTGTTGGAATTGATGAAGTAATGCGTGCAGGTTCTATTGGTAAGGTTATCAAAGCAAACAATCATCCAACATTTAAAGTAGGTGATTCTTTAACAGGCTGGGGTGGTGTGCAACAATATGTAGCTACAGACGGAACAGGATGGTTTAAAGTAGATACTTCTATTGCTCCTATGCCTTTGTTTATAAGTACACTTGGAATGCCAGGAATGACCGCTTATTTTGGAATTCAAGAAGTAGGTAAAATAAAAGAAGGAGACGTTGTTTTAGTTTCTGGTGCAGCTGGTGCCGTAGGAAGTGTGGTTGGACAAATCTCAAAAATTAAAGGTTGTACAGTAATTGGGATCGCAGGAGGAAAGGATAAATGTGATTATTTAGTCAATGAATTAGGTTTTGATGCGGCTATCGATTATAAATCAGAAGATATTCATCTAGCCTTAAAAGAAAAGTGCCCAAAAGGAATAGATGTCTTTTTTGACAATGTAGGTGGAGAAATCTTAGATGCAGCCTTGTCTAAATTAAGAATGCATGCAAGAATTGTTATTTGTGGAGCCATTTCACAATACAATAATAAAGTCCGTGTAAAAGGTCCTAGTAATTATCTAAGCTTATTGGTAAATAGAGCAACCATGCAGGGAATGGTAGTGATGGATTACGCCAAAGATTACGGAAAAGCAGCCCAAGAAATGGGAATGTGGATAGCTCAGGGTAAATTAAAATCTAAAGAGGATATTTTTACCGGAATTGAAAACTTTCAAGACACCTATGCTAGACTGTTTAGTGGAGACAAAAAAGGTAAATTGGTATTAAAAGTACTAGAAGAGTAGCGCTGTGGAGCATTTTTTTCAATGTCCTTATTGTTGGGAAGAGATATCGATGATACTTGACGCTAGTATTAGAAGTCAAACGTATATCGAAGATTGTGAAGTTTGTTGCAATCCGATTGAAGTCACACCAGTATTTGAGAGTAATGAATTGATTGATTTTGACAGTCAGTCTATAGAACAATAATTTATTTGTGTGGATTTTTCCACTTGAATCTTTCAAATAACGATTTCCAATCTTCAGAAAAAGAGGCGTTTAATTTTAATTCTTCTTGTGTGAAAGGATGAGTAAATTCTAAAATTCCTGCGTGTAAGAACATATTAATGCATCCAAATTCAGCTTCAAACATCAGGTTGTGATTCTTATCACCATACTTTGGATCATTAATTAGTGGCGTAGAAATCTTATTCATATGAATGCGTAATTGATGCATTCTACCTGTTTTAGGTTTTAATTCAACCAAACTATATCGAGAGGTATCGTAAGGCTTTACAGGAATATCTAAAACGACGGTTTCTAGCAATTTTAAATGTGTTTCAGCTTCTTTATAAACATCTGCATCTCTTCCTTTGACAGGAGAATCTATGATTCTTTCTTCAGGAGCAAAACCACGAACGATACCATAATAGATTTTCTGAATTTCATTGTTTGTAAATAAGGCTTGAAATTTAGAAACATATTTAGTCTTGGTAGCAAGCAGAATAATTCCCGAGGTTTTGCGATCTAAGCGATGAACAGGGTAGTATTTCGCTCCTAATTGCACTTCTAGTAATTGCAGCAATGAGTTTTCCTCTATTTTATTTCTAGAATGACGTGCATGATGCACTAAAACATTATTGGGTTTGTTTACTAATAAACAAAACTCATCTTGATAAATTATTTCTAAATTCATGATCTTGCTTTTCTCATGTAAGCCAATAAAATAACTGATAATAGTCCGCAAATACTAAAACCAATAAATAAAGGTAGGGCAGTGGTATCAACAAAACCACCAATATAAGTCGCTATAGGTACTGCCATTACAGTAGATACAAATCCGTTGATGGCTGCTCCGATTCCGGCAATATGTCCCAAAGGTTGCATGGCCAAAGAACGAACATTTCCAAATAAAAATCCAATAGCAAAAAATTGCACTGCAAAAAACGAAACTAAAACAGGTAAACTAGGATTTGCTTCCCCAAAGAAAATTGCGACATATATTAAAGAAACCAAGGCAAATACGATGGTGAAAATATTGACTAGTTTTATCATTCCGAATCGTAGTACTAGAGTACCATTGGTAAATGTTGCCAATCCTACTGAAAAAGCAAGGGCTCCAAAGATGTATGGAAATTCTTCGATTAAACCATATTGAACCTGAAAAATATGCTGAGAAGTACTTAAGAACACCATGAAAGAACCTGTAATTAAGCCAGAAATTAAAGTAAATACAACCGCCGATCTATATTTTACAAATTCTTTAGTTCCACTAATAAATAAAGAAGCTTTTAATTTTTTCTTATACTCAGGCTTTAAGGTTTCAGGCTGTCGTTTCCATAACCAAATCATGACTAGAATTCCGAATAACAACTGACTAAAGAAAATAGATTCCCAGCCATAATTGTCTAACATTAATATCCCCAGAGAAGGAGCAATAATAGGAACTAAGATAAAAACAGCCACTACAAACGACATAATTTTCGCCATATAATCGCCTTCAAAAGTATCTCTAATCATAGCAATACTTAACGTTCTAGGAGCAGAGAGACCGATTCCTTGCAGAATTCTACCTACAATCATTGTTTCTATATTAGTAGCGTAAATACAAACAAAACTAGCTAAAACAAAAATTAAAAATCCGATGTAAATGGTGGGTTTCCTTCCAAAACTGTCTGAAATAGGACCAAAAATTAGCTGTCCAAATCCCAATCCTAAAAAAATCATAGTAATTAAGAGCTGATTATCATTAAGGTTTACAATACCTAAAGACAATCCAATAGGTTGTAAAGCGGGTAGGATTGCATCTATAGATAAGGCTACAATAGACATTAAACAAGCCATTAATGCAATAAACTCTAATTGAGATATCTTGGCAGTATTATGTACTATAATTTTTTTTTTAAAATTCATCGTGCAAAAATAACCTATTTACAGTCGACTGTAGAAAAAGTAATCACTCTTTTTTACGTAACTTGGTATCATATTTGATGCTTGTTTAGCATAAAAGTCTTCCTATGAAAATCTATCGAATCCTCATTTTATTCTCTATTATAGGCTGTGCAACACTACCGAACACAACAGAGAAGAATATTGAAATTCAGCGTCTTGTAAAAGCACAGAAATTTGAAATCAAAAATGATTGGGCCATGCCAGTTGCTACTAATAGTATGTTATTAGCCTCAGGATTGTTGTCGCCAGGAGATAATGTTGGCAATATTAATTTAAATAGAAATCAGAGTTATTTTGTTATGATGAATGACAGTCTTTCTATTTATTTACCATTTTATGGAGAAAGAAGGATTATTACAACTCGGTTTAATGATGGAGGATCTATAAAATTTGATGGCAAGCCAAAAAGTATCAAATCATCTTTTAACGATAAAAAGAATGAACATAAGTTTGACATCCAATTTAAAGACAAAAGAGAATCGTATAGAATAAGACTCACTATTCAAGGAAGTGGAAGTTCTATAATTTCTGTTTCTAGTGCTCATAGATCTTCTATAAGTTATAAAGGAATTGTTAAACCATTAAAAGTTATAGAATAGTGTTCTATTGAATGTCAAATACTCTACTTAACATAATATAAATTATAGTACATTTATGTAGTAATTTCTGTATAGCCGTGTTTCAGGCTATTTACACATAATATCAGATATAATGTCTTTAGACTTATATCGATAGATATTATGTTAAAAGAAATTACGGCAATTAATTTCTAGCTTTTAAATGATAGCTATAATTCTCTATTGTGTAAAATATAACAGAAAGCTCTGAACATTCAATAAACATTACCAATCTATAGGGAAATAGTCTTTTAAAAACTTCCCTGACCAATGTTTCCCTGTATTGATTCCATCAATTAATGGATCCATTACTCTTGCTGCACCATCTACAATATCTAAGGGTGGTTGAAAATCATGAATAGTTGCTTTTTTCTTAGCCAACTCTATCGGATCTTCATCAGTTACCCATCCGGTATCAACAGCATTCATATAAATTCCTGACTTTGCAAAAGTCGCTGAAGATGTATGAGTGAGCATATTTAAAGCTGCTTTCGCCATATTTGTATGCGGATGTCTGTCAACCTTTTTAAATCGATGAAACTTCCCTTCCATCGCAGAAACATTGATGATGTGTTTCTTACCTGTATTTTCTTTCATCATTAAATTAGACAAACGATTACACAAAACAAAAGGTGCTACTGCATTTACCAATTGTACTTCTACCATTTCAGTGGTTTCAATTTCACCTAATTTTAAACGCCAACTATTAGTTTTTCTTAAATCTACTTGTTGTAAATCGGCATCTAATTCTCCTTCAGGAAAAACTTCTGAGGTTTGCAACGAATTGTCAAAACTATACGGAATTTGTGAGAGCTCAGCTGAATTTCGTAACCCAATACCTGGTTCTGGTCCGTGCCAAGTAACTGGCAATACATTGTTTTTACTGGTTTTAGAAGTTCCAATACTTAAATCGGATAATTCTTTTAAACAGTTTATATGATCTTTTAAAAGTGGTTGTGCTAATTTGGGAAGCTCTTCAATTGGTTTTTTTTCGTTTTCCATGAGATGAAAATAAAAACCTGAAGGTCTTCTTACTGTTTGTGCCGCGTTATTAATTAAAATATCTAATCGATCGTATTTTTGTTCGATATAATTACAAAAAATTTCAACACTAGGAATGTGCCTTAAATCTAGTCCATGTATGTGTAAACGATCATTCCAGTCTTTATAATCTTCTTCTTTAGAAAACCGGATTGCAGAATCTGCAGGGAATCTTGTGGTTGCGACAACAGTTGCTCCAGAACGAAGTAACATTAAAGTAATGTGATAGCCGATTTTTAAACGAGATCCCGTAATCACAGCTACTTGATCTTTCAAATCGGTGGTTTGAAAACGTTTTGCATAATTTAAATCGCCACAAGAAGTACACATCGTATCATAAAAATGATGCAGTTTTGTGAATACTGTTTTACAAACGTAACAGTTTCTTGGAGATTCTAATTCTAAAGTTTTTTCTCGAATAGAAGCTGATGCTAGTAATTTTGGAGCTACAAACAAGGCTGATTCACGCGCAGAACGTATCCCTGTAGTTTTTCTTGCATGCGTATCTTTGGCAATCATTTTACGCTTTGCTGCCTTTTTTGCGTCTTTTCTTCTTCTTTGAAATTCGTCTCTATTAGGACGAGACAACAAGCCTGATACTTTTAATAAAGCAGTTCTTTTCTCTTCTGAAAGCTCAAATAATTGATTGGTATCTAGCGTTAATTGTTCTAGAATAGAAATACATTTATCTATTTCTTCTAATGAAATGATTTTTATATTGTTGGGTGCTTTATGGTCTTCTAGCATTAACTGTAGTGTTCTTTTCGAAAAAAATTTTTACGAAGATAATGATACAGTTCTCTAGAATTAGTAAATGGTTGAATTAATAATCATGAAGTGCGAAAGCTATAAATTACTATTCTTAGCTTCACATAATACACGCCTAGTTATAGAAAGAAATTCTACATCTACTACTATAATTTCTTCTTGAATTCCAAGTCAAACTTCTGCTTTGTAAAGTTGAAGTTTTTAATTTTCTGATGGTTTTGTTGTCTGTTGTCATTTTAAATATTTTTAAGTGATTGTTATATAAAGAAGACTGTTCTTTTATAACAGTGTTACAGATAATCTATTAATTAACAAATAATTATAATATCATCATTTGGTAAAAAACTATTGAATATTAATCTTTCCAACCCCAGGGAGCATCAGGAATTGCAATGTGTGAAGTAATATCCATGACAACTTTAAATACTCTATCGGTTCCTAAACGTCTCAAGTTGTATGTGAACTTTTTATTATCTAATGTAATCCACCAAACATTAGTTGATGCAGCAGGAATCATCTTTTGCGTTCGTTGATCCGCAGAGAATATTTGAATATTTGACTGGCCAGTATTGGTTGTAATTCCACCGTAGAAATTAATTTCATCTTCACTTCCATCTTTATGTCTATGATCATGTTTTAAAGAGATACGATCATTCTTATAAGTAAGTATCCATGTTCTAGATTTATCTTCTCCAACAAAAAAGGGAATTTTAATTTCATTCTTTTTACATGAACGAACATGCATTACTAATTTTTTTCCACCAAAGTCTTTATCATCTTTTGGTAATTCTAAAGCACCTTCATACGCTTTATTACAATGCGATTGTAGGGTATTCCAAAATTGTTTAGCAGGACTTTCTACTTGTGATTGAATAGAAAAAGTGATCAATAAACCAACTGCAAGTAATCTAAATTTAAAAATCATAAAAAAGTTTTTAAAAGATAAGTAAGGTACGATTGTATTTCTATGTATGTACAAAAATACAGGAGTCTCGTTTAAAAATTAAACAAGACTCCTGTATTATACTATTTTAAAAAATTACTTCTTTAAGGTTACTTTTACTGCATTCATTCCTTTCATTCCTTTTTCAAGTTCGAAAGTAACTTTATCATTTTCTGCAATTTCATCTATAATACCACTTACGTGTGTAAAATATTTTTCTTGGTTTTCTAAATCAATAATAAAACCAAAACCTTTAGAAGAATCAAAGAAAGAAACTTTTCCATTTCTAACAGGATCTACCTTATCGGCATCTGTCATTTTAGGAACACTAATTTCTATATTCTTAGCCTTAATTTTAATCTTTTGGGTTGGATCTGGCGGAGTGTCTGTTAAATTACCATTATGGTCTACATAAGCAAACTCAATTCCTTTGCTTCCATTTTCTCTTACATCAGCTTTACGTGCCTCCATCTTTTTACGCTTATCTTCACGTTTCTTTAAACGTTTTTTCTCTTTTTCACTCTTATTAAATGTCTGTTGCGATTTTGCCATTCGTTATCTAAAATGTATTATAATTATTTTTCAAAGGTATCTATTTACTTTTAAATTAAAGAAAATATTATTTAGATTCTTTGTTTTAAAGGCTTATTTGAAACTTTCTTCCTTTGTGATTACTTTTTACCTAAAGATTTAAGCATTCTTGTATGATCTCCAATTGCAGAAAAAAGAGATGATTTTACATGATAAGTCATGCCAAATTCTTTTGCTGTATCTGCAACAATTTTTGATAATCCTTTATAATGTACATGACAAACATCTGGTAATAAATGATGTTCTACCTGATAATTTAACCCTCCTATTAACCAATATAAAAGCTTACTTTTAGGAGAAAAATTAGTGGTGGTTGCCAATTGATGTCCATACCAAGAATCATCCATTTCGCCATTATTATTTGGAAGTGGAAAGTTTGTATTAGGCATAATATGCGCAATTTGAAAAACAATACTTACTAAAAAGCCTGTTACAAAGTGCATGCATAAAAATGCTAATAAGATGATTCCCCAAGAGAAAGGCAACATAATCATTGGTAAAATTAAGGCATATACATAATATGCTATTTTCCAGGCAGTCATTCCTACTAAGGCTTTATTATATTCGTTTTTCTTATCTAAAAACCCCATATCTCTATAGCGTTTTAAACGTACAAAATCTTTAGTAGTGATCCAAGATATAGTAGAAATACAATAAAAAAACCAGATGTATATGTGTTGAAATTGATGTACCCAATAATGTTTTGCATGTGGTGAAAAACGCAAGAAAAAAGGTGCATTTAAATCATCATCAGCTTCTTCAATATTTGTATAGGTATGATGCAATACATTGTGTTGAATTTTCCAAACTGTCGCATTTCCTCCTATTAGATTAAAAGAATACCCTAGAAATCTATTGATTTTTTTGTTTTTTGAGTACGACCCATGTATTGCGTCATGCATCACTCCCATTCCAACTCCAGCCATTCCAAAACCACTTAATATGTAAAAGGCAAAAAGCATCGGTGTTGAAGATACTATTCCGGAAGAAAGAATTAAAAGTGGCACAAAAAACAAAGCAATCATAAAGATTGTTTTTGTAACCATGGTCACATTTGCATTTCTACTTGTATTTCTTGTTTTGAAATGATGATTTACTCGTTTTCTTAATGTCTTTGAGAAATCTGGGTTGATTTCTCTAGAAAATTTTGGATTTTCGATAGGGAACCTTATTTAGTTATTTAATCAGATAGTTTTACAGTAATTTGATAATACGGTAGGAAAACTAACAAGCTGATTACTATAGAAGTGTTATAACTAGCGGTTCAATTAACTTACAGTGCAAATATAGACTAATTAAAAGTGATATTTATAAAAATAAATCAATTCACTTACAATCAATAATTTAAAGACTAGATACTAGTTATTCTAACTTTTTTCTTCTTTAAGCGGGTATTATTTAATGTCTCAACTAATTGATTCGCTATGGAAGCAGGTACCGCTACAAATGCACAATCTTGTTTTAATTCTATAATTCCTAGTTGATCTTGTGTTAAACCACCTAGTTTAAAAAACATTCCAGCGATATCTCCCTTTGAAATTTTATCTTTTCGTCCTCCAGAGATAAATAAAGTTTCCCAAAAGACAGGTTTTCTAACTGCTTGCTTGCTAATATCTTCGATAGGAGTTTTACCAATAAAATCTGGTAATCGTTCATCTTTCCATTTTAAAACATAAGCAGTTCCTTTAGCAGAAACTCTAGCTGTTCTTCCATTTCTATGAGTAAATTCCTCTTTTGATTGTGGTAATTCATAATGGATGATGTATTTCATTTCAGGAATATCGATTCCTCTTGCCGCTAAATCAGTTGCAATTAATAGTTGATTGGTTCCATTTCTGAATTTAATTAAAGAACGTTCTCTATCTTTTTGTTCCATACCACCATTAAAGCAACCATGACTGATATTTTTACTTTCTAAAAAAGTACTTACACGTTGGATACTATCTTTTAAATTGCAAAAGATAATTCCTTGTTGATTACCAATATGATTTAATAAATGCAATAACGTATTTAATTTGTTTTTTGCTGGAGAAATCACCGTTTTAATGGTCAACTTTGACATGGAAGTTCCTAGATAATTGACTGTTTTAGGTTTGTCTAACCTTACAAAATCGGGAATTTCAACTCCTTGTGTTGCAGAAGTTAAGATGCGTTTATTTACACTTGTTAATGTGTTAATAATTCCTCTCATTTCATATTCAAAACCAACCTCTAGCGATTTATCAAACTCATCTAAAACCAATGTTTTAATGAAGTCTTTTGAAAAACGATCATTACTAAAATGATCAGAAATTCTACCAGGCGTTCCAATTAAAATTGCAGGAACATGTTTCAATTCAATTTTATCTTTAGACATGGGTCTACCTCCATAAACTGCATTTACTTTATAGCCTGAACCCATGGACCTAATCACTTGTTCTATTTGTATCGCAAGTTCTCTTGACGGAACTAAAATTAAGGCCTGAACTTCTTCTAATTCTGGATCTAAAGTATTTAATAAAGGCAAAGCAAAAGCCAAGGTTTTTCCTGTTCCTGTTGGAGATAATAAAACTGTATTGGTATTAGCATCTATGGTTGCTATTGCTTCTTCTTGCATTGGATTCAACTCATAGATATTTAATTTTGCTAAAATATCTTGTTGATCTTTGATAATATTTGCCATAAGAATTACTTCTTTTTATCTTGCTTTGTTGATGCTTCAGTAATCGACTTACCACTGTTTGTTTGTGCTAAATGATTCAAATGATTTGCCAAAACCTTTTCGATTAACTCTTCTTTCGTTAAATGATGGAAAATCGTTTTCACTTTCGACTTAAAGTCATTAGAAACTGTACGATTAGGTTTTGTTTTAAATATTTTTCTTGCCCATAATAATGCATTGTTTTCTTCTATACTACCAGCATCTGCTTTTTTAACTTCTTGGAATTTAATACCTAATTCCTTTTCAAAATCTGCAATATCTACAACTTCTTCTTTTTGTAGAATTGTTAATGAAAGACCCTCTGCTCCAGCTCTAGCAGTTCTACCACTTCTATGAACATAAGCTTCATAAGTGTCAGGCAAGTGATAATTAATGACATAAGAGATTTCTTTTACATCAATTCCTCTAGCAGCTAAATCTGTTGCTACTAATACATTAATATGACCTTCTCTAAACTGATCCATTACTCGATCACGAATTCCTTGTGTTAAACTTCCGTGTAAAGTTCCTGATGAGAATTTATTTTTAGCTAAGTTTTTTCCTAGTTTATTAACTGCCGCTTTTGTTTTACAAAAAATGATTCCTTGTTGTCCTTCTCTAGCATATAAAAAATGAAGTAAAACTTCTAATTTTTCAATGGGTTCAACAACTGTGTACTGATGTTGTATTCCTTGATGACCAACTGTAGCCATGTCTGCTTCAATGGTTACAGCATTTTTTGAAAGATAATTTTGTACCAATTGCTTGATGGCTCCAGGCATAGTTGCTGTAAATAATAAGGTTCTTGTAAGTTTTGGAATTTCTTTAAAGATGGTTTCTACTTCAGTACTTAAAGCACTAATCATCTCATCAGCTTCGTCTAAAACAAAATATTTGATATTTGTTATATCTATCGCCTTACGCTCAATCAAATCAATCAAACGACCTGGAGTCGCAACGACTATATGCGTAGTTCTTTTTAAAATATCTACTTGAGATTTAATGGTTGCTCCTCCGAAAACTCCTACAACAGCAATTTCAGGATTGTAAGAAGCAAACAATACCATATTATTATAGATTTGCTGACCCAACTCTCTAGTAGGTGCCATGATAACAGCTTGAACACTATTCTCTTCAGGATTAATTAGTTGTAATATAGGCAAACCAAAAGCTGCTGTTTTCCCTGTTCCTGTCTTTGCCAATGCAACCAAATCTTTCTTTTTCTCAAGAATAAATGGAATCACTTTATGTTGAACTTCTGTAGGTACAGAAATCTCTAAATCGATCAAACGTTTTTGCAATTCTTTATGAATTCCTAAATCAGAAAACTGTAGTGGCATAAAAATAAATTTTTGGCAAAGATAATCACAGTTTCATAGCTTATACTACTTATTAGTGTATTCTTAAATATTAGGTATATTTATAAAATTATGCAAATAAGTAAAACGAAACTTTTCCTTAAGAATTATGGAATTCTTATGTTCATTTTTATAGGGATGCTCTCTCAAAGTACTTATTCACAAAAAAAAGATTCTTTATCAGGACAAGAAAAGTTTAAAGATTTACCACTAGAAAGTGGTCGATTGATTAAGTTCAACACCACCGAAGGAACTTAGCTGACTTTATCATCCTTGATAAAAATCCGTTAGAAAATATTCGAAATACGAATACCATACTTCAAGTAATGAAAAATGGACGCTTGTATGATGGAAACACATTAGATGAAGTCTATCCAAGGAAAAAGAAAGCAAAAGGGTTCTGGTGGAATCAACAAGGGAAACCAACAGGTTTACCCGGAGTAAAAAAATAACAAAAAAGCCTTGATAAATATATCGAGGCTTTTTTGTTATATGCAGTTGCTAAATATGTAGTTAAGTATCAAATATTTTTTATGTTTGTGTAAATTAAAATTTTATGAAATCATTATTGAAGATCCTGTTATTAATTATAATAGCTCAAACTTCACAAGTAGATGCACAAAACTCTGTTGCAAGAGATTGGAATGATGAACTCTTAGAAGCGATTAGAAACGATTTTGCAAGACCAACTATTCATGCCAGGAACTTATTTCATTCATCAGTTTTAATGTATGATGCGTGGGCAATTTTTGATACTAATGCCGAAACTGTTTTTTTAGGAAAAACCTTTGGAGGTTATACCACTAATTTTAATGGTATCGCTGCTCCTTCAAACACCAATGATGCAATTCATGAGATTATAAGTTATGCCATGTATCGTTTATTAAATCATCGATTTGCAAATTCTCCAGGAGCCACAAACTCATTAGCTAATTTTACTAATTTATTTGAATCGTATGGATACGATGTTAATTTTATTTCTGTTGATTATAGCACAAATTCATATGCTGCTCTAGGAAATTATTTAGCACAAGAAATGATTGCTTTTGGATTGCAAGATGGGGCTAATGAAACAAATGACTATGAGAGTGAATTTTATTCTCCTACTAACGATCCTTTGATTCTTGAATTATATGAAGATAATGATTTAACAGACCCAAACAGATGGCAACCTCTTTCCTTTGATATTTTTATTGATCAAAGCGGTAATGTTTTTCCTGCTGATACTCCAGATTTTTTAGGCCCAGAATGGGGACAAGTAACTCCGTTCTCTTTAAAAGCATCTGATTTACAAATTTTAAATAACGGATTTGATTCGTATGTTTATAATGATCCCGGAGCACCAGATTATATTCAAAATTCTACAGCAGATGGAATTGATGATCCTTACAAGTGGCATTTTGCCTTGGTAATTTCTTGGTCTGCTCATCTAGATCCAGCTAATAATACCATGATCGATGTTTCTCCCTCTTCTATTGGAAATGTAGATTTTTCAGATTTTCCAACCACATTTGAAGAATATAAAACTTTTTATGACTTCACCAATGGTGGAGATATTGGAATGGGTCATACACTGAACCCCGTAACCAATATGCCATATACTCCTCAAATGGTAAAAAGAGCTGACTATGCTAGAGTTTTAGCAGAGTTTTGGGCAGATGGACCCGACTCTGAAACTCCTCCAGGACATTGGTTTACCTTAATGAATTACGTTAGTGATCATCCTCAAACCGTAAAACAATTTGGAGGTGAAGGACCAATTTTAAGTGATTTAGAATGGGATATTAAAAGTTATTTAGTTTTAGGTGGTGCTATGCATGATTCTGCTGTTGATACTTGGGGAATTAAAGGATATTATGATTATTTACGTCCTATCTCTGCAATTCGTTATATGGCTTCAAAAGGACAAAGTACCGATCCTAGTTTAGCAAGTTTTGACCCTCATGGATTACCTTTAATTGTTGGGTTGATAGAATTGATTGAAACTGGAGATCCATTAGCAGGTGCTTCCGACGAAAATGTTGGAAAAATTAAAGTAATGTCTTGGAAAGGACCTGATTTTATTACGGATCCTGACACAGATATAGCAGGAGTTGATTGGATTTTAGGTACTCATTGGTGGCCATATCAACGTCCTACTTTTGTAACGCCTCCGTTTGCAGGATATCTTTCAGGTCACTCTACATTTTCAAGAGCTGCTTCAGAAACTTTGACCTTAATTACAGGTAGTAAATTTTTTCCAGGTGGAATGGGGACTTTTGATGTGATTCAAAATGATTTTTTAGTATTTGAAGAAGGGCCTTCAGAGAGTTTTGTTCTACAATGGGCTACCTATCAAGATGCTTCTGATCAAACAAGCTTATCTAGAATATGGGGAGGAATTCATCCTCCTATCGATGATATTAGAGGTAGAATCATCGGAGAAAAAATTGGAAAAGATTCCTTTGAACTGGCAGAACAATATTTTTCAGGTACGTTAAGCATCAATGATGAAGAATTAAATGACAATACAATTGTATATCCTATTCCTGTTGACAATTTGTTACATATCAAGACTCCATATCTTGAAGATATTCAACTTCAATTGATTTCTTTAACTGGTAAATTGATTACTTCTGAGATAAAATCAAATCATAATGGGTTAATTGATTTACAGATTAACAATCTAGCAAGTGGTATTTATATCTTAAAAGCATATTCTGAAAATAACACCATTTTATTTCAGAAAAAGATTGTAAAATAGCTTCTACAGACTATATAACATGACTATCTTAACAAGATATTAATTTATTTTTACTCAATTATTTTAATAATTCATATGTTAATTTTTCATTAAATAAAATTATTGCGCTCTTTTTTAATAGTAATACTATTATATTTGCACTATAAATGATTTTAATATGGATAGATTACTATCAACCATAAAGATTCAAGTAAACGAAAACCTTTATAATAAAAACCCTGAGACTTCAGAACTAGGGAAGAAAATTATAGAGAATAGCATCAAACTTATTCATGAGATTGGTGTAGAAGCATTTACTTTTAAGAAATTAGGAAAAGAAATTCAATCAAACGAAAGTTCTATCTATAGATATTTCGAAAACAAACATAAATTACTACTCTACTTAACCTCCTGGTATTGGAGTTGGATTGAATATCAATTAGTGTTTAGTACTTTTAATGTAATTAATCCAACTGAAAAAATAGAAAAATCTATAGAGATATTAACTCAGACGATTAGCCAAGATTCTAACTATGGTCATATTAATGAAGTTTTGTTAAATCAAATTATTATTAATGAGTTTTCCAAATCATATTTAACCAAAGAAGTAGATTCTGAAAATAAGGAAGGCTACTTTTCTGTTTTTAAAAGATTGGTTAAAAGGTTAGAAGAAATTATTTTAGAAATTGACTCTTCTTATCCTTATCCATTAAGTTTAGCAAGTACAGTGATTGAAGGAGCCTTATATCAAAGCTTTTTAAAAGATCATTTCACCTCTATCACAGATTGTGATTCATCACATAAAATAAAAGAGTTTTTAATACATTTAGTAAATACGACTTTAAAGAATAGCAAAAATGTCAGATAATTTTTTAACAGCGTGGCAACGTTTCATGAGTTTATTACAGCTTGATAAAAAAGATGTATTACAAGTGTTCTATTACGCAATCTTTGCAGGACTGGTAAGTCTTTCATTGCCTTTAGGGATACAAGCTATTATCAATTTAATTCAGGGTGCACAAATAAGCACTTCTTGGATGGTTTTAGTGATTCTTGTAACGTGTGGAGTAGCATTTGTAGGAATCCTACAAGTGACGCAAATGCGTATTATAGAAAATATTCAACAAAAAATATTTACTCGCTCATCGTTTGAATTTACCTATAGATTTCCAAAAATAAAAATGAGTGAATTTAGAAATCAATATCCGCCAGAATTGGCTAATCGTTTTTTTGACACACTAACAATTCAGAAGGGATTATCAAAAATTTTAATTGATTTTCCTGCTGCCTTACTTCAGATATTATTTGGATTGATTTTACTATCATTCTATCATCCATTCTTTATTATCTATGGTGTATTACTATTATTATTAATCTATGTAGTCTTTAAATTTACAGCTCAAAAAGGATTAGAAACTAGCTTAAATGAATCAAAATACAAATACAAAGTAGCGCATTGGATTCAAGAAATTGCCAGAGCTATCGTAAGTTTTAAATTATCAGGAAAAACGAGTTTAGCACTCGATAAGAATGATTTATTAGTAGACGAATATTTAAATTATAGAGAAAGTCATTTTAAGATCTTAATCTTACAATTCATACAAATGATTGGTTTTAAGGTTCTTGTAACCGGAGGACTATTGTTAATAGGTGGAATATTAGTAATCAACCAGCAAATGAATATTGGTCAGTTTGTAGCAGCTGAAATCATCATTTTGACGGTAATTAGTTCTGTAGAAAAATTAATTCTTGGATTAGAATCTTTTTACGATGTACTTACTTCCCTTGAAAAATTAGGTCAAGTAGTAGACAAAGATCTAGAAGCTCAAGATGGAGACAAGCCTGTTTTTGATGAAATTAATATCGAATTAAAAGACATCTCTTATATCGTAGAAGATAAAGACAAACCTATTTTAAAAGATATTAATCTAACAATAAAACATAAGGAATCTGTTATTATTAATGGTAAAAGTGGTTCTGGAAAAACATCCTTACTAAAATTAATCGCTGGTGTAATAGAACCAACTTTTGGAAATATTTATATTAATAATGCCAAGTTAAAAACTATAAAACTAAATCATTACAGAGGTTTTGTAGGGCAAACATTAGCTGAAGACACCCCATTTGAAGGAACTATTATAGAAAACATCACATTTGGTGATAAAAATATTAGTGAAGAAGACGTAAAATGGGCGATTCAAAATACAGAGTTAGAAGATTTTATTAAAGAGCAACCTAATGGTTTAAAAACCATGCTTTATCCAGAAGGAAAACAGATTTCATTTTCAATTGCTAAAAAGATTGTTCTGGCTAGAAGTATTGTAAACAAACCTAAATTATTAATTCTGAAAGAACCTTTAGAGCATTTTGAAGCGGATAAAGCAGAAAAAATAATGAAATTTTTATCGGATAAAGATAGACCTTGGACCCTACTTGTCGTAAGTCAAAATAAAAATTGGGTAAAAAACTGCTCAAAAGTATACACTTTGGTTAATGGAGAATTAAAAGGATAGAAAATGCTGAACATTTCAAATAACAAATTGAATCAAAAAGTGAACATAGACAACTATGTTTCATTTAAGAAAGTATTTCACGATAGGGATTACAAACACTTTAATCGCTTTTTAAAAGCCTTTAGTATCATATTATTCATTGTACTTTTCTTGCCTTGGACACAAAACGTTACAAGTATTGGTAATGTAACAACATTAAGACCAGATCAAAGACCACAAACCATTCAATCTCCTATTCCAGGAAGAATTGAAAAATGGTATGTTAATGAAGGTGACTTTGTTAAAAAGGGAGATACTATTTTATTTATCTCAGAAGTGAAAAGTGATTATTTTGATCCAAACTTAATGCAAAGAACCCAAAAGCAAATAGATGCAAAAGGGAAATCTGTTAATTCTTATGAAAACAAAGTAAAGTCTTTAGAAAATCAGGTGACCTCTTTACGGAAAGAATTGGTGTTAAAAACGGAACAAACTAAAAATAAACTATTACAAGCAAAGTTAAAAGTAACGAATGATAGCATCAAATTTGAAGCTTCAAAAACAAATCTATCAATTGCAGAAAGACAGTATAAACGTACCGAAACTTTAGAAAAAGAAGGATTAAAAGCTGTAAAAGATGTAGAAGAAAAGAAATTAAAACTACAAAAAACACAAGCTGAAATTATTGGTGCAGAAAATGACTTATTGGCGAGTAAAAATGAAGTTTTAAATGCAAGAATAGAGTTGAATAGAATTGCGGCTTCCTATAACGATAAAATATCAAAAGCAGAAAGCGATATGTTTACCGCACAATCTAGCCAGTTTGATACAGAAGCACAAGTAACTAAATTAGAGAATTCTTTTACTAATTATTCTCTAAGGAATGACATGTATTATATCAGAGCTACTCAAGAAGGATATATCAATAGAGCTTTACGAGGAGGAATTGGGCAAACCTTTAAAGAAGGAGAGCCTTTGGTTGGAATTATGCCATCAAAAATAGATATTGCCGTAGAAGCTTTTATAGAGCCGATAGATCTACCTTTAATTCACAAAGGTGAAAGTGTTCAAATTCAGTTTGATGGTTGGCCTGCGATTGTATTTAGTGGTTGGCCTAATGCATCTTATGGAACGTTTACTGGAAAAGTAGTTGCAATTGAGAATTTTATTAGTTCTAATGGAAAATATAGAGTTTTAATTTCTCCAGATCCTGATACACCTAAATGGCCAGATGCTTTAAGAGCAGGTTCAGGTGCTAGAACAATGGCATTGTTAGAAGATGTGCCTATTTGGTTTGAATTATGGCGAAAGTTAAATGGCTTCCCTCCTAACTATTATCAACCGACAAATGGAAAAACCAGTGGTGATTCTAAAAAATAAATCCATGAAGAAATATTTATTTTTAGTGTGTTTCTTTTCAATAATTTCAACGTATTCTCAAGATCTCAATTCAAAAATCATGAGTCTTGAAGAGTATTTAGGATATGTGAAACAATTTCACCCTATTGTAAAGCAAGTAGATTTAGTTATTGCAGAAAGTGAAGCTAAATTATTGAAATCACGTGGTGCTTTTGATCCAAAATTAGAGGTTGATTATGATAAAAAACAATTCAAAGGAACTGAATACTACAATAAGTTAAATGCAACTTTTAAAGTACCTACTTGGTACGGAATTGAATTAAAAGCTAACTTTGAAGAAAACAGTGGTTTCTTTTTAAATCCTGAAGCTAATGTTCCTGTTGATGGGTTATATTCAGTGGGTGTTTCTGTTTCATTAGCAAAAGGATTGTTAATGAATGAAAGAATGAGCATGCTTAAACAAGCAAAATTCTTTAAAGATCAAGCTAAAGCTGATAGACAATTACTTGTAAATAATGTATTGTTTGATGCTTCAAAGACCTATTTTAAATGGTTGCAATCTTATAACGAAAAGGAAGTTTACAATTCTTTTTTACAAAATGCTAAGTTGCGGTTTAATGGCGTAAAAAGAAGTTTCTATGAAGGCGAAAGAGCTTCTATTGATACTTTAGAGGCAGGTATTACTGTAAACAACAGAAAATTAAACCTAGAAAGAGCAAACATAAAGTATATTAAATCTACATTAGAACTTTCTAATTTTCTTTGGTTAGAAAATAACATTCCAATTGAGTTACAAGACGATATCACTCCTGATAGTGATACCTATCAAAAAATTGATGCCGTATTAAGTATCAACTCTTTTATAATGGATAGTTTGAATATTAATGAGCATCCCAAGCTAATTTCATTAGACAATAAGTTTCGAGGCTTAAACATAGAAAAACGACTTAAAGCAAACAATTTACTACCTCAAGTTGATTTAGAATATAATTTTGTGACGCAAACTCCTGAGTTTATCAATTCTTTGGATCAAAATCAGTACAAAGGTGGTGTAAAAGTAAAATTTCCTTTGTTTCTTAGAAAAGAACGTGGAGATTTGAAGCTTGCTAAATTAAAGCTGAAAGATGTAGAGTACGAAATAGCGAGTACAAAAGTTACGTTAAGTAATAAAATAGACGCTATTTCTCAAGAAATCAACTCACTAGAAAGACAACAAGGGTATGCAAATAGTATGGTAAATGATTATCAAACCCTATTAACCGCAGAAGAACGTAAATTTTTCTTAGGTGAAAGTTCTATTTTCTTGGTAAATTCTAGAGAGTCTAAACTGATCGATTCTAAATTAAAGGCAATCAAAGTTGTCAATGAATTCTTAACTTCAAAAGCTAGCTTAGTAAATACATTAGCGATGATGAATCCTTAATTAAACTTTACTGAATAAAAAAAGCGATACAGTAATGTATCGCTTTTTTTATTCGAATTAGATTCTAGAAGTATTCTAATTCGAAGGTATTTTCTTTTTCATTTTCAAAGAAATCGGCTCCTTCTACGTTCCAATGAAAGTTTCTTAGCCTATGATAATGCACTTGATAATCAGCCAATAATTGTTTTAAGTTGATAACAATTTCTGCTGTATCTAAGTAGGTAAATCCTAATTTTTTAAATGGTTTTTTTATATTTTCTTTTGTTAAGGTGGTATTATAGTAAGTATTACTTTTTTAGTTAAACAATAATTAAATAGATGCAGATGACATGATTTAATAATTTAATTTGAAGTTTGTTGTTTTTGAAGATACTCAAAGAGAAGTTTAAGCCGTACTAAGGCCTAGAAAGTAATTAGCTTAGAATTTGTTTGTTTTCTAATCATGTACTCAATATACACTTTATTATCGAAAGTCAATTTTTTTTACACTTTTTAACTATTTATATATTATATTTTAACATAATTTGACCATTTTTTTTGATTAAAATTTAATAAAATTGATTTTATATATTTAATCAATAATTTAATAAAGAAGCTGTTTTATGTTAAAATAAATTAACTTTGTCATGCTTTAAAAATTAGTATATGGATCTTAAACTTCATCAAATTTCTCTAATTATAGGATCAACAATTGTCCTTATAATTTTAATGGCAATTACTAAAAAAGTTACTCGTAAAGTATCTTTGGTGAAAAAATTAGAACCGCATAGAAAAAAAATAGTGCTTAATATGTTCTATTTTGTTTACTATGTAATATTTATTACCTCAATTACATTAATATTAGGAATCGATTTAAAAGCATTATCTGGGTTTTTAGCATCTGTTTTAGCAATCTTAGGTGTTGCCTTTTTTGCACAATGGTCTTTACTTTCAAATATTACTGCTAGTATTATTATTTTCTTTTATCATCCATTAAAAATTGGTGATAAAGTAAGAATACTAGATAAGGAGTTTGATTTTAGTGGTGTTGTTAAAAATATAACCGGTTTCTATGTATTAATTGAAACAGAGAGCAAGCAACAAATTACCATTCCAAATTCTTTGGTATTGCAAAAAGGAATTGAATATTTAACAGATGAACCATTAGATGATGGAATTTTTTAAAAATCAACCACAATTCCAATACTTGGTATCGTAGCGCTTCCATCCTCCTCTATCTGAGATAGACTTCTTGGGTTAACTAAATTTCCATCCATATCTCTTAGCAATCCGTATTCTGGTGGCGTTGGAATATTTTGACCTAAGATATTTTGAACTTCAAAGAAGATGTTCAAACTCCATTTTTGATAGTTCCATTTTTTATCAACTCTAATATCTAACTGACTAAACGCTTCTAGCTTTTCTTCTCCTAAACGAGCATAATCTAAAATGATTTGAGGATATGAGTTCAACGTAGCATTCAAATCTACAGGAACAAAGGGAGTTCTTCCAGCAAATCTGTAACGTGAGCTAATTTCCCAGTTTCTTTTTAATTTATAACCTCCTACAAAAGAAGCTAAATGACGACTGTCCCATACGGAAGGAATATATAGAGAGGTATCAAAACCTGTAAACTCGCTAAAGAAATAAGTGTAAGAGAAAATACTATAAAAATTGTTAGATAATTTTTGTTGGTATTGTAATTCTAAACCATAACTCTTTCCTTTACCCACTGTTTCTATATCTTCATTTCCTAAGACTTCAAAACCTGCTCCTTTATTCGCTAAAGAAACTTGATCCAATACTGAAACAGGATAATCACTATATCTCTTATAGAAACCTTCTATAGAAATACTTGCAGATGGACTTAAATAATGCTGTAATCCAAGTACAAAGTGATCACTTCTAGTGTAATCACTATCTTGATTGGTTAAAAATCCATTAGTATCTCTAAAGCCTAAAATTGTATAGGGAGCTATTTTATAATAACGTCCTGCTGCTCCACTTAAACGCCAGTCTTCTGCAAATTCATAGGATAATGAAACTCTAGGAGAGAACGTTGCTAATAAGTCGTTAGAAGTCGTAAAAGTATCATCATCCATTCTAAAACCAACCGAAACATCTAACTTGTCATTATAAAAAGAACGTGTAGCGTTTGCAAAAATTCCATACTTCATAAAATCGATTTCTGTAGTATAAAATATAGCATCAGTATTATTGATGGTATTGTTAGAATAAAAAGAGTTTTGAAAATTAAAACCACTTGCTATTTTCCAATCACCTACAAAGTTGGTAAGCTGATATCTTAATTTTGTTTCAGATTCTACGGCATCATTTCTAAAAATAATTCCTGCTTCGTTTACTGGGTCTTGGTAATTTGTAAATACATTTTCTAAACGATTATTGCTAATGGTCGTTTCCATAAAACCAGAACCATCTTTAAATCTCTTTTTCCAAGTAACCCCAATTGTATTGGTTTTTTGCTCAATAAACGGTGCCTGTTCTAGAGTGGCTTGTGCGCTTTCATCATATTCATCGGGAGTTTCCACAGAGAATTCATCAATAGACCCTAAACCTATGATATATAGATTGTTATAATCATCTATCTTATGTGATACTTTGTATTGATAATCCCAATAATCTGGTCTAATTGGCAATCCTATTAACTTGAATAAAGATTGCAAATAGCTTCGTCTTACTGACAATAAAAAACTAGTATTACTCTCTTTATTTTCATTTTTAAATAAAGGACCTTCAAAAGTAAAAGCGGCATCAGTTGCACTTATTCTAATATTTGTATTAAAACTTTCCTTGTTTCCTTCTCGCTGTTTGAACTGTAAAATTCCAGAAAGTGGATTGTCATATTGAGCACCAAAAGCAGAAGTAGATAAAGTAACATCGCTAATAAAAGAAACATTTAATAAGCCAACAGGACCTCCTGCACTTCCTTGTGTTGAAAAATGATTAATGTTGGGTACTTCTACTCCATCTAAATAGTAAACGGTCTCATTGGGCGCTCCTCCACGAATAATTAAATCATTACGGAACCCTCCAACAGAAGGAGAAACTCCTGGCAATGTTTGCGCAACTTGCACAACATCATTGTTTCCACCAGGATAGGTTGCAATTTCTACTGCTGATAAAGACTGTGTAGACAAAGGAGTTTCTCTCGGTCTACTAATCTTGTTTTTATTACTAACAACTATTTCATCTAATTCTTCTGCAGCTTCTTTTAAGATAAAATTAAAAGATTGATTTCCCTTTGATTTTATAATGATATTAAACTTAGTTTGTGAATCGTATCCAATAAAACTAACCGTTAAGTTATAGGAACCAGGAACAACCTCTTTAATTTCAAATGTTCCGTCTTCTTCAGTAAAACTTCCTTGATTATTATTTAGAAATACTATAGCAGCAAATATTGGAGCTCCTTTTTCGTCTAATACTTTTCCATTAACGCTCGTTTTAACTTGCGCTAGCATTGAAATACTATTAATAAATAAGAAAGCTAAAAATAATGTGTGTTTTAATTTAGAGATCATTACAATTTTTTATCATCAATTTTCGCTGTAAAAATACTACTTTTCCAAAAGGAAACGTAACTTATCAACGTAACAAACTTCATATTAACAACTCTTTCACACATTGAATAAAGAAATAACTTCCTTTTTAAAAGTATATCTGTTTACTTGGCTAAGTACGTTTTTACTATATTTTTCAAGCATTTTTAAAGCAAGTATTACTTTTGATAGACTTTGGGATAATTATACCAGTATCTTCACAAATATTACAGGATTCATTGCTTTTCATATACTAGCCTTGATTAGCTACTTACTTTTCTTAATCTTTAAATATTATATTAGAGTCTACAAGAAAAAAGGGATTGGTGTTTTCTTTAAACAACTGTTTTTTAGACTCTTTACTCCTATTTTATTGATTGTAATTATTATAAAATCACTCTTGTATATTAATAATAATGAGGGTTTTAACTATCAATGGAATCATATAATTGAGAATAAAACTGATACTATTCAGGATTTATATAAAATTGACGGAAAGCACCGTGGAATGGGAGTTTAAGACTTTGGAAGAAGTAATAGAACTACTAAAAAAGAATTAATAAAAAACAATATTCAATGGGTTCAAATCTTACCCTATTTTTATCAAGAAACTGAAACTAGGAAAGAAATTAAAAGCATTAAAAAATTAGGTGTTTGGTCTCGAAGAGATTCATCGTTTATAAAAAGCATCCAAGATTTACATGCGCAAAAGATTAAAGTTTATCTAAAACCTCATTTGTGGATGGGTTGTTGTTGGCGTTCAAATATTAATTTTGATCATGAAAAAGATTGGGATAATTGGTTTGAATCTTACAGAAAAACCATACTACATTTCGCTTTGATGGCAGAGAAAACTAAAGCTGAGTTGTTTTGTATAGGAACGGAATTGAGAAGTTCTGTAAAACAACAGCCAGAAAAGTGGAAGGAACTAATTAAAGAAATTAAGACAATTTATGCTGGTAAATTAACCTACGCTGCTAATTGGGATTGTAATTTTGATACCATAGATTTTTGGAATGAGTTGGATTACATCGGTATTCAAGGGTATTTCCCATTAACTAAGGAGTCTAGCCCTACACTAGAATCAATACAAAAAGGATAGCAAACTCATAAAAAGATGCTACAAATGCTATCAGAAAAACATGAAAAAAAAATTCTTTTTACTGAAGTTGGATACAGACCAGATGCGAATGCCACAAAGAAGCCTTGGGAATGGGGTTCTATTTTTGGGAGTCTTTTTAAGAAGAAGTCAAATAAGACTCAATATCTTGCATATGAAGCTTTGTATGGTGAATTGTGGAAAGAACCATGGTTTGCCGGAACGTATATTTGGCAATGGAATAATAGCGATTTTGAAATAAAAGGAAAACCTGCTGAAAATTCCGTTGCCAAATGGTATGCTACTTTAAAAAAATAGTAAGACTAACTGTAGTATAAACACACAGATAATGATGGCTGCTTTAATCATCATCTTCTAATGTAAAAAATTCATTAACTGAAATTCCAAAAATTGCAGAAAGCTTTAAAGCCAATACTGTTGAAGGCACATAACGTCCTTTCTCTATCGAATTTATTGTTTGCCTAGAAACACCCATCTCTTTCGCAAGATCATCTTGGGTTAGGTCTTTAATTGCTCGTTGTACTTTAAGTGTGTTTTTCATTACTTATTATATCTCTTAAGTTTATAAAAAACTAATATTTGAACAACCAACATAAAAAACAAAACTTGAAAATAATCAAATCCTTTTAGGGTTTCCGTTTCATCAAATAAGATTCCAACACCATAATTAACTAAAGGCTGAACCAAGGAATATATGATAACAACAATAAACGCAAAACGATACGATTGAGAACGTAAACTATCTATATATTCATCTTCTACTTTTTCTTTTGCTAAAGAAATTAATAACATTGACACTAACAGTAAGCCAGATAAAATTGGCTTTACCCAATCGGGCTCATCTATAAATTTTTTCGCGATCATTAAACTAAATATTGTAATTGATGCAATAATTCCTATTTTTTTATAGGAATGAGATAGTTGAAATTTATTTAGCTTCTCTAATCTTCTTCTTTCTTTTTCACACATTGACTCTTTATTCATGATATATAGTTTTACAAATTGACAAATTAGCTTTATATAATGACAAATATACTTTACATTTTGTAAACTAGCAAGTTTTATTTAAAAAAATTATCTAACTTTAAAAAACAATCAATTAATCTTTTTTTTATTGTGAATACATTTTCAAGAAAACCCAACGGTTTATTTTGGGTTGTTAGCATTATTGCACTTTTGTGGAATATCATGGGAGTCTTAAATTATTTGAGTCAGGCTTTTATGACTGAAGAAGTTTTAGCTACATTACCAAAAGAACAACAAATTATGTTTCCAGAGGTTCCTGCCTATGTAACAGCTGCTTTTGCTATCGCTGTATTTGGTGGTGCTTTGGGAGCTTTATTATTATTGTTACGAAAGAAACTTTCAAAAATGCTTTTTCTTTTATCCTTTTTAGGAATAGCAGTACAGATGTCTTACGGATTTATAATGATAGAAAATTCTGACAGTTATGGACCTGGAGGTATTTTTATGCCGGTTCTAATTATCGTTTTAGGAGCCTTTTTAATTTTCTATTCTAGAAAAGCAGATGCCAATGGTTGGTTATCTTAAGAAATAACAATATCTCATTTAAAAAACATCTCTATTACTAAGTCTCTCTTAGTTTTGAGGTGTTTTTTTTACTCAAACATCATCGCTAAAAACTCAGCAACACAAGCTGGTTTTTCAATACCTTCTATCACAACTGTACAAGAAAAGGTGATTTTAACTCCTTGTTTTTGATCTTCAATATTTTTAATAGAAGAAATCATCTGTAATCTACTATTTACGGGAACTGGATGCGGAAATCTTACCGTATTTAATCCATAATTCAATCCCATTTTAACGCTATCAATAACAATTAGATCTTCTAACATTTTTGATAACATCGATAAAGACATAAATCCATGGGCAATGGTACTCTTAAAAGGAGATTCTTTTGCCGCTCTTTCCACGTCTACATGAACCCATTGTTTGTCTAGAGTAGCATTCGCAAAATCATTAATTATTTCTTGGGTAATAGTAATCCAATCAGAAGTTGGCAATTCCTTTCCTATCATGGATTTAAACGCTTCTATGTTTTTAAAATGTAAGGTCTTCATGGTTTATTTTTTAACTTTCCCGAATAGATCTTCTTTCACTTTTGGTAGTTCTAGGTTAAATTTAACTACTATAAGTCGAATGATAATAATGACAAAAACACTTATCACAAAACTAATAGATGATGAAATTGAAAATTTAATTCCTAATAAATATACAACTCCGCCAATTAAACATGCCAAGGCGTAAATCTCTTTTTTGAAGATCAATGGCACTTGATTTGTCAAAACATCACGAATAACACCTCCAAAAACGGCTGAAATCATCCCCATTATCAAAGCAATAATCGGATGCAAATCAAAACTCAAGCCTTTTTGCAAACCCAATAAGGTAAAAACTGCGATTCCTATCGTATCAAAAAGGAAAAATGTTTTTCTAAGCGGCGCAATTTTACTTCTAAATAAAAAAGTAAAAACAACAGCAATCATAATCGTCCATAAATAATTTAAATCTCCAATCCAGTTAATAGGATGTGCATCAATTAAAATATCACGCAACATTCCACCTCCAACAGCCGTTACAAAAGCGATAATTGCCACACCAAATAAATCGAACTCTTTTTTCATGGCAACCAAAGCGCCACTAATTGCAAAAGCAAAAGTTCCGATGATATCTAAACTGTAGACAATGTTCATTAGATACTGGTTTCAGTAAATTTTATATTCAATTCTTTTTGAATTTCATGAATTCTTTCAAGTTCATTTGGCAGAATAAACGCTATTGAAACACCTGTTTTACCAGCTCTTGCCGTTCTACCACTTCTGTGCGTATAATAATCTAATTGTTCTGGCAATTGATGATGCACCACAAAAGACAAACCGCTTACATCGATTCCTCTTGCAGAGACATCCGTAGAAATTAAATATTGTAAACTTTCATTTTTAAAAGCTCTCATTACTTTCTCACGATCTCTTTGTTGCATGTCTCCTTCTAAAGCACCAATTGAAAATCCTTCTTCTTGTAATACTTTGGTAAGGTTTTGTGTACCCGCTTTTGTTCTGCAAAAAATAATTCCTCTTTCTGAGTCTCTGGCTTCTAAAAAACGAATAATCGCATTTGTTTTCTCTTTCAGTGATGTTTTAATAAATTGATGACTGATATTAGAATTCACCGTAGAATTTCTATCGATTTCAACACGAGGAGCGTTAGAATCCATATATGTTTTAATAATTCTTTGAATTTCTTCTGGCATTGTTGCAGAAAATAACCAGGTATTTCTTTCTCCAGAAGTATATTTTAAGATTCTATTCAAATCTTGTTTAAAACCCATGCTTAGCATTTCATCTGCTTCATCTAAGACTAAGGTTTTAATTTCTTTTAAGTTGATAGAACCACGCTCAATTAAATCGATTAAACGACCTGGTGTTGCCACAATAACATGAGTTGTTCTTTGTAAATTATTAATCTGAATATCTATTTTTTCTCCACCATAGACAGCTTCCACAAACACTTTATGCTCGTAATGTTTTGTGTACTTAAATAGTTGCTTTTTTATTTGCTGAACCAATTCTCTTGTCGGTGATAAAATCAATGCTTGTACTACATCTTTACTAGAATCCACTTGCTGTACAATTGGCAATCCAAATGCGGCAGTTTTTCCTGTTCCAGTTTGTGCTAGCCCAACAAAATCTGTTCTTTTTCCAAGTAAAATCGGAATTGCTTTTTCCTGAATTTCTGAAGGCGTTTTAATTCCTAATTCTTTAATCGATGTTATAAATTCTTTCTTGACTCCAAGAGATGCAAATGTGCTCATAATTCAAATTAATTTCTGGCCACAAAGGTACATTTATTTAGTGTCTGATTGTAAACAGACGATTGTTATAATTTGAATTATTTCTGATGTCATTTTTAATTATTTTTTATGAGGTGACACCTTAGCATCAGTCGTTTAAAAATAAATGAATAGGGCGCGAAAAGAAACAAATTTAATGTTGCTATGTTTATGACCAAGCATTACTTAGGTGCTAACATCTCTAAGACTTCATCAGTTATTCGTAAAGGTTTAAAAGTTTTAGCATTTAATAAACAAAAGGTCGTTTGTGCTTTTACAATACGTTTTCCGTTTTTATAAAACTCAACATGGCGAATAGATTTAATTCCTGCTGTTTTACCCACCCAAGTTTTTGCGGTTATTGTATCTCCCAATAAGGCTTGACCAAAATAATCTATTTCATGACGAATCACTACCCAAACAATGCTAGAAGTATCATGTCCTTCTTTTAGTACTGTCCAATGTAAATTAGCAATGTCTTGTATCCATTGTAAATAGACCACATTATTCACATGATTTAATTCATCAATATGTGATGCATCAACAACATAGTTTTTTTCAAAAACACTCATCTATTTTATATAATTTTTCTTGTCATATCGAGCGCAGTCGAGATACAAAAACACTCATTAAACAAACTTAGTAGAAAATTTTATAGATATGTTAATTAATACCTAAATATTTTTTTTAGGTAAAAAACTAGGACTCATATTGTAGATATTTGCAATTCTCTATGACAGAATTAGCAAACGATTTAGGAACAGAAAAAATTAGCAAACTGCTTATAAAGCAAGCGGTTCCAGCTTCTATTGGTATTTTAGTAATGTCTTTAAACATGATTGTTGACACCATTTTTGTGGGTCAATGGATTGGTTCTTTAGCCATTGCTGCGATTACGGTTGTTTTACCCATTGTCTTTTTAATTTCTTCTATAGGAATGGGAATTGGAATTGGTGGAAGCTCTATTATTTCTAGAGCTTTGGGAGCTAAAAAAGCGGATAAAGCATTCTTAACTTTTGGAAACCAGATTTCTATGACCGTGGGTCTGTCTGTTTTCTTTGTGGTTGTTGGAACTATATTCTGCTCTTCACTCCTATTATTATTTGGTGCCAATGGAGATATTTTAGTTCCAGCAACAGAATATTTTCATGTGGTTTTATATGGTGTTCCTTTTTTAGCGTTTGCGATGATGGGAAATCCGGTAATTAGAGCCGAAGGGAAACCAAAATTTGCGATGTATGCCATGATTATTCCTGCAATTTCTAATATTCTATTAGACATCGTTTTTATCAAATTCATGGATCTTGGAATGTTTGGTGCTGGTTTGGCAACTTCAATATCGTATGCAGCATGTGGACTCTTTATTTTAGGTTTCTTCCTCTCTAAAAAGAGCGAGTTGGTCGTTAGCCCAAAGTATTTTGTTTTAAAGTTTCCCATTGTAAAAGAGATTATAGAATTGGGTGGTGTTACTATTGTAAGACAAGGAACCATTAGTGTTTTAATGATTGTTTTAAACGCAACTTTGTTTACCTACGGTGGCGAAAGTGCCATTGCGGTGTACGGAATTATAAACAGAGTCATGATGTTTGCTTTATTTCCTGTTTTAGGTGTTACTCAAGGGTTTTTACCAATTGCTGGGTATAATTATGGCGCAAACAATGCAAAACGCGTTAAAGAAACCATCAAAATAGCAATTATCTACGGTACTTCTATAGCAACCCTTATTTTTCTTGGTATTATTATCTTTCCAGAAGCCATTGCAAGTATTTTTACCAATGATGCTGCCTTAATAAAAGAAACACCCAATGCATTATTATTAGTCTTTTTAGCAACACCAGTAATTACAGCACAATTGGTAGGTTCTGCTTATTTTCAAGCAGCCGGAAAAGCCTTACCCGCTTTATTTCTAACCTTATTAAAACAAGGGATTTTCTTAATACCCTTGGTGTATATTTTACCTAAATTCTTCGGCTTAAATGGGGTTTGGTATTCTTTTCCTATAGCAGATATCTTAGCTACTGTGGTAACGCTTCTCTTTTTAAAAGTAGAGGTGAAAAAACACTTAAACTAGGAATTTCTACCTGTTTACTTTCTCGTAAAAAATCGATAACTTCGTTAACTCTTGATAAATTGAATTTACACTGAGCAAGCCGAAGTGTTAAAACTCACCTTATCAATTAAGTTAACGAAACTTCCTCATTAAAACTTTTTTATTACGATTTAAATCAAGCTTTCCCCGTTTAAGTTGGTGGTTAGAATATCACTAAACAAGTTAAAAAACGGACGTAAAGTTTTATAAGAAGCATTTACTTCGTTTATAAAATTATCAGATAACACTTCTGAGTCGCTAAAATTTCTAACGGCTATAAAGCCTTTTTTACGTAGTAAGTCAACATCTGGGTGTTCTTTATCAAATCCTCGTGGCGCAGTTTTTAATTCTTCGCCTTCAAATTTTCCACCAAAATATTTGATATAGTTTTTATCTTTTAGAATGTCGCGAATTTCAGTTGCGTCAACTTCTATTTCTTTTCTAATCCTGTATAAATCATCTTTGTTGGGTTCCCAAAATCCGCCCGCTAAGAAACTCTCTCCGGGTCTAATTCTTAAATAATACCCACCACGTAACTGTTTTCCTAAACGAGCATAAGAACCTGCAAAATGAGCTTTATAAGGAGTTTTATCTTTAGAAAAACGAACATCTCTATAAATTCTAAAGAGTTTAAATTTTTCTATTTCATCATGTTTTTCAAGGTTTTCACGAATAGCTGCGTACAATTCCTTTGCATTGTTTTGTGCTTCAAGAAAGGTTGGTTTGGTTTCTGAAAACCAATCTCTGTTATTATTTTTTTGTAAATCTTTTAAGTATTCTAAACTAGATTTATTGAATTGCATGAATGAAATTTTAAAGAAGCTAAAATTACAAAAATTGATCAACAAATGATTTGTATTTTTGATTTCAAAATTCATGAAATAATTGTAATGTTATTTTGAGAGTATTACAGTGACTGAGCTTCTCGAAGTCACAAATGATGATTATACTAAATAATAAAAGCTGTGTCATTTCGACTTCGCTCAATGACCAATATATTGCCTTAATGATCAAAAAAAATAAATGAATATCACCCAACAACGTTTTGAAGGTTTTATAAAAACTCCCGTTTTATGGAAAAATTCGAGTGTTTATAAGCTAACTCAATTTGAAATTGAACAAAGATCACTTTCATTTGATATAGCAATTGATGCCAATCTACGATTGGGGAAATATGTAGAGCGTTTTGTATCATATCAATTATCTAAGGATAATTCTATAAAAACGATTGCAGAAAATATTCAAATATCAAAAAACAAAATCACCTTAGGCGAATTGGATTGTATTCTCTTAAAGGGCGAGAAACCCATTCATTTAGAAATTATCTACAAGTTTTATCTATATGATGCGTCTCTAGGAAAAGATTATTTACAGCATTGGATTGGCCCTAATAGAAAAGATAGTTTGGTTGAGAAGTTAGACAAACTTCAACAAAAGCAGTTGCCACTACTCTATTCTAAAGAATGCTTAAGATATTTACAAAGCATTGATTTAAATGTAAAAGACATAGAGCAACAAGTCTATTTTAAAGCACAATTGTTTGTTCCTTTTAGGATGAATACAGCCATTGAATCAAGTATAAATAAAGATTGTATTGTTGGTTTTTATATCCATCAAGAAGAATTGTCGCAATTTAAAAATGCAAAATTCTACATTCCTAGTAAAAAAGATTGGTTGATAATTCCACACACCAATATAGATTGGTTGCATTATAAAGATTTTGTGAGGGAAAGTTCAACTTATTTACAACGACAATTTTCACCCTTGTGTTGGATAAAGACAAACACTGGTGAACTCAAAAAAATCTTTTTAGTTTGGTGGCCACCGCAGGTGGTATAGGTATTTACTTCTCTCTACCTTTTAATACATCCACAACATCATTCAATTTAAAACCTTTTGCTTGTAGTAGCATTAAATAATGAAACAATAAATCTGCACTTTCACTTAAAAATAAGTCGTCGTTATCATCTTTAGCTTCAATAACAACTTCCACTGCTTCTTCTCCTACCTTTTGAGCAATCTTATTGATTCCCTTCTTAAATAGTGAAGCAACATACGATTTTGATGCGTCAGCGTCTTCAATTCTATTTGTGATAGTCTCTTCCAATTTAGTAATAAAACCATAAGAATTATCATTTCCTTCATTCCAGCATGTGTCAGAACCTTTGTGACATGTTGGTCCTACTGGATTTACTTGAATTAACAAGGAATCGTTATCACAGTCTAGTTTCATGTCAACTAAATTTAAAAAATTACCACTTTCCTCTCCTTTAGTCCACAAACGATTTTTGGTTCTACTAAAGAAGGTTACTTTATTCGTTTTTTGTGTTGCATTAAAAGCATCTTGATTCATATAACCCAACATCAAAACGTTTTTTGTAGTTGTATCTTGAATGATTGCTGGCACTAAGCCATCTGAGTTTTTATTGAAATCTATGTTCATAATTGTTGTTCTTTTTACTTTGTCATTCCGACCGAAATGGAGGAATCTTAATATCAGAAATTTCTCGACTGCGCTCGAAATGACATTTTTTATAATCGCACCACTATATTATTATTTCTTAATTCTTGTTTCAATTCTGGAATTGGAATTTCACCAAAATGAAAAACACTGGCTGCTAATGCTGCATCTGATTTCCCTAGTGTAAAGGTATCTACAAAATGCTGTACAGAACCTGCTCCACCCGAAGCAATAATTGGAATATTTACCAATGCTGATAGTTTTGCCAAAGCTTCATTTGCAAAACCAGCTTTCGTACCATCATGATCCATAGAAGTAAATAAAATCTCTCCTGCTCCTCTACTTTCTACTTCTTTTGCCCATTCAAACAAATCTAATTCGGTTGGAATGGTTCCTCCTGCTAAATGTACAAACCATTTTCCTTCAATTTGTTTTGCATCGATAGCCACCACAACACATTGACTTCCAAATTTTTGTGACAATTCATTGATCAATGCTGGTCTTTTTACAGCCGAAGAATTGATGGAAACCTTGTCAGCTCCACAATGTAATAAGTCATCAACATCTTCAACAGAAGAGATTCCACCTCCGACTGTAAAAGGAATATTTACTTGTTCTGCAACACGTAATACCATATCGTGCATGGTTTTCCTTCCTTCTAAAGTAGCTGAAATGTCTAAAAAAACCAACTCGTCTGCTCCAATTTCAGCATATTGTTTTGCCAATTCTACAGGATCACCTGCATCAATTAAATTGACAAAATTGACACCTTTTACAGTTCGTCCGTTTTTAATATCTAAACAGGGTATAATTCTCTTTGTTAGCATATGTTTCTTCTTATGTCACCTTGAGCGCAGTCGAAAGGTCTTCTTGAGATTTCTCGACTCCGCTCGAAATGATATTCTAGTTCTTTACTATATAATTCTCCAGTTGTTTCAAACTAATTCTATTTTCATAAATTGCTTTACCAATAATAACTCCCTCGCAATTCATTTCCGCTAGTTTTGGAATTTCGTCAAATGTTGAAATTCCACCAG
>Ga0209653_1000346_pt1 | contig 41388 bp, 36 predicted proteins | sample SaaInl6LU_22_DNA_FD_184644 | JGI IMG/M metagenome (GOLD analysis project Ga0209653, IMG submission 184644) | Marine microbial communities from expanding oxygen minimum zones in the Saanich Inlet - ESP_116LU_22_DNA (SPAdes) (version 2) | ecosystem: Environmental > Aquatic > Marine > Intertidal... | reverse complement strand
ATGGTGATATAACTGCTAGTTCATTTGATGTGAGTGGTTCTATAAATGTTACTTCACACGGTGCGGATGGACTTATTCTTAATGAAGATGGTTCTAACGCTACTTTAAGTTCCAGATTATTTTTTATGAATAACCAAACTACTGGTTGGGCTATTCATAAGGCAGCTAATCACTTAGAATTCAAAAGTGGTTCAATACCCAATTCATCTTCTGGTGTAGCAAAATTAAAAATATATGCTGGTACTGATAATGTTGAAGTAACCGATGGTAACCTTGTAATAGGAACTGCTGGTAAAGGTATTGACTTCTCCGCAACATCTGATGGTAGTGGAACAACAACTTCAGAACTACTTGATGATTACGAAGAAGGAACTTGGACACCTGAAGTTATTGGTTCAACTGGAACTCCAACTGGTGTAACATATAACTATCAAGGAGCTTCTTATACAAAAATTGGAAATACAGTTTGGATTAGAATGGGTATAAATATTGCAGGTGTTGGTACTGGTGGTACTGGTACTTTACAAATAACTGGTTTACCATTTACTCCAGCAAATCAAGGTGCATATCAAGAACCAACATCTATGGCAACAGGTGGTAGATGGGTAACTGCTGGAAATGCTGGATTTACATACGCTTTTGTAAAAAATAGTGAAACTAAACTTGAATTCAGAACAATGGCATCAAACGCAGACACCTCATTAGCATATAGTGAACTGCAAGGTGGAAGTGCATCGGTTGGTACTTGGTTTACATTGGTAACATTCTATCATGTATAATACAATAAAATAAATTAAAAATGGCATTAACAGAAAAAAACATAGTAGATTTGGTAGAACTTGTAGAAACAAACCACATACAAGTTAGAACTGCAAATATCATTGAGAAAGATGGTCAAGTGGTTGCAAAATCATTCCATAGACACACTCTCGCTCCTGGTGATGATGTGAGTAGTCAAGACCCAAAAGTCCAAGCCATTGCAAACGCAGTTTGGACTGAAGAGGTAATCGCTGCATATCAAGTATCTATTTCGGAGTAATAGTTCATAATCCAATTGGTAAATCAATATGGTATAATATGCTAAACCTCTAAAATGGGAGGTTTTTCTTTTTTTGATATTTATATCAAAGTATATTATAAACGATGATTAAAGAGATTCCAAAATCTGATGTAGTAGTTAGGCCATTTAAAGTTTACAAAGAGTGGACTTTAGATGAAAATGATATTACTAAATATATTGGTGAAAAGGATGAAACTACTCTATTCGATGCTGATACCGATGAAAAAAGTAATGGATTATATAAAAGATTAATTTACAGGTCAATTGAATCTGAATATTATAGAACTCCAACAACAGCATCTATTGTTACTGAAGTTGGTTTAAGGCAATCATACACATCAACTGATGAAAGAAATTTATATCCTGAAATACTTTTACTTGATAAGTTAGGTAATAGATTAACTGATGATTCTGGTAATGACTTAGTATTAGATGGTACAGCTGAAATGGTTGTTATTCCTATACCACAACGTTATTATGGTGAGGGTGTTAAAATTGGTTCAATGATTTTAACTGATACCACTAAGAATATTACATATACAGATGATGGTAATTCAAATTTAATAAATAGTGTAGATGGTGAAATAGATGGAAACATATTCTATGATAGGGGATTGATTGTAATGCGAGGTGTATTTTCTACAACTGACTTTCTAACATTCACAGTTAACTTCCGTTCAACAATGACTATCTATGAAAATGAAATTTTGTTAAACGTATTAGAAAACGAATTTAACGTTTCTCAAAATCCAACTGCATATGATTCATCAAATGGTAATATTAAATTACATACAATTCAATCATCATTAGATTCAACTAAATTTGGTGGATTTGGTGAATATGATTATTCAGCATCGATTGACCCAACTGGTTCATATCTTGCACCTTATATAACAACTATTGGATTATATGATGATTCACTTAATATGGTGGCAGTAGCTAAACTACCAAAACCAATTAAATCATTACCAGATTATCCATTGAACTTTATTGTTCGTTTTGATACTTAATTGATATTTATACTAAATAGGAGATACTATTATGAATTTAGAAGAAAGATTAAAAAAGACCCCACCTGCAACCTCAAAGGCAAATACTAAAGGTGGTGATAAAACCCCATTAGAAGCTGATGGTGGAAGAGATTTATCAAAAGATGAAAAGGCAATTGAAGCCGCTGGTGGTAGAAAATTGGGAAAAGGTGGAGCAGGTCATACTCCTTCAAAACCTTACTCAGATAAATTTAAATAAGACTTAATGTCAAATTGGTTATGGAATGGTAACGATGTTACCGAAGATGTTATACCTGAAATTTCCGTAGGATTTGTTTATAAGATAGAACATATTCCTACTGGTAAATACTACATTGGTAAGAAATCCTTAGAAAGTGTTCGAAATGTAAAAATCGGAAAAAGAGAACTTATTAAACTAAAAGAAGAACGAAAAGCTGCTGGAATTGGTGGTAGACCTCCTCTTAAAAAGAAAGTTCGTAAAGCATCCGATTGGGAAAAATACTACTCATCTAATGAGTGGATAAACGAACAAGTCAAAGAAGGAAAGCAGGATGAATTCAAACGAGAAATCATTCAATTCTGTAATTCCAAAAAATCCCTATCATATTACGAAGTATATTGGATGTTCAAATACGATGTCCTTTCAGATGAAAATTGCCTGAATGGAAACATTAGTGGAAAATATTATAGAAAAGATTTGGATTAGTGGAAAATATTTTGTATATTTGGTATCAAACTATATTTTAAAACAAAATTATGAATTTAAGCCAGATTGCAAACAAATACAATATCTCAGAAGCATTCTTAAATGCAAAAGATGATGCATTAATTGTTGGAGCAAGTTCCCTACAAGATATTATCAGAGAAATGAAAGGAAAAAATGGAGACCCATCCATTATTCAAAAATTAGAAAAATTAGCAGAATTTTTACGTGAAGTAAAAAATAGTACTATCGGATAATTTGGTAAATCCAAATTAATTTCGTATATTTACTGAAACTATAATTTTATGCTCTCCGCAAGAAACAAATTAGTTGTAATAAATGTATTAGATGGTGCATTGGGTGTTGGAACTTCTATGAAGGGAAACGAACAAGTTCACCACTGTCCATTTTGCCATCATCACAAAAAGAAACTTCAAGTCAATTTGGAAACCCAATATTGGCATTGTTGGGTATGTGATTCAAAAGGTAGAAGTATTCAATCTCTTCTTCGTAAATTAAATGTAGAACGAAGTGAGCTTGGAAAGATTGTATCTATCTATGGTGAGTACACTCCAACTAAATCAGAAACAAATGAAGAGGTAGTAAAGTTACAACTACCAAAAGAATTTAAGCAACTTCACATTAAACCAAAATCAATTGACTTTGATTACAATCAAGCCATTGGATATCTACATCGTAGAGGAATTCATATGGATGAGATTCTTAAATATAATATTGGATATTGTAGTGATGGGTTATATGGTGGAAGAATTATTATACCATCTTACAATGAAGATGCTGAGTTAAATTATTTTGTAGCACGTTCTTATCACGAAGAATCTACAATGAAATATAAAAATCCACCTGTTAGTAGAGATGTGATTGTATTCGATAATCAAATCAATTGGAATGAACCCATTACATTAGTAGAAGGTGTATTTGATTCATTCTCAGTAAAGAGAAATGTAATTCCTATTTTAGGAAAGTTCGTTCCAAAGACTTTGAAAAAGAAAATATTTGAAAAAGGTGTAAAAGAAATTACAATCTTATTGGACTCGGATGCAGTATCAGATTCCACTAAACATGCTGAATACTTTATCAAAAATGGTATTAGTGTAACCAATATTATTCCAAATGGAAAGGATGCTGGTGATATGGGATTCGATGAAGTAAACGATTTATTAAAAGAAACTGAACAATCGGGTTGGGATGATTTAATCCTATCTAAATTAAATAATATATGAAGGTAGAAAAGATTTACCATTTAGCGGATTTACATATCCGTAATTTAAAAAGACATAAGGAGTATAGAGAAGTATTCCAAAAGTTTTTACAAAACGTAGATAAGGATAATATTGAAAATTCTATTATCTATTTAGCTGGTGATATTGCTCATGCTAAAACTGAGATGAGTCCTGAATTGGTAAGGGAAATCAGTTGGTTCTTAACCGAATGTGCAAATAGAAAAGAAACATTCTTAATTACTGGAAATCACGATTGTAACTTAAACAATAATTATAGATTGGATGTACTTACACCAATTATAGAAAATTTAAACAATGAAAGAATTCACTATCTTAGAGATACTGGTATCTATCCCTTCCACAATATTACTTTTGTGGTATATTCGATACTCGATAATAAAGAGAACTGGCCAAAGGCGGAATTGGTAGATGGTGAGAATAAAATATGTTTATTCCATGGGCCTGTTAACTTAGCACAAACCGATATAGGATATACTGTATCATCTAATTCATTCACAACTGATATGTTTGATGGATTCGATATGGTGATGTTGGGAGATATTCACAAAAGGCAAACTTTAGGAACTCCTACAATTGCATATGCTGGTTCAATGATTCAACAAAATCACGGAGAAGCTTTAGATAAACATGGTTACTTACTATGGGATGTTGAAAGTAGAACTTTTGAAGAATTTGATATTCAAAATGATTATGGATTCTACACATTGGATGTGGTTGATGGTAAAGTTCCGAACGTTACTAATATGCCGGCTAAACCTCGTTTGAGAGTTCGTATTTCAAATACAGACCCATCTCAGATTAAACGAGCTCTAACTGATATCAAAAAGAAATATAAGGTTGAGGAATTTACTGTTACGAGAATGGATACTCTTTCGAAGAGAAAGACAGGAACTTATGATGATAAGTTATCCATTGGAAATGTAAGAGATGTAGAATTCCAAAATGAACTCATTAAGGATTACTTAGAAAGACAATACCTTGCAGATGAAGAAACTATTGATAAAATCAAAACTATCAATAGAGAGATGAATTCAAAGTTGGTAGATGATGATGTTGTACCTAACATACAATGGATACCAAAGACTTTTGAATTCTCTAATATGTTCTCTTATGGTGAGAACAATAAAATACGATTTGATAATGCTAAAGGAATGGTTGGTGTATTTGCTCCAAACGCTAGTGGTAAATCATCCCTATTTGATGCTATCTCATTTTGTATTTTTGACAAGACAAGTAGAACTTATTTAGCAAAGAATATTCTTAATAATAGAAAGAATAACTTCTATTGTAAACTAAACTTTCAAATTGATGATGTAGATTACTTTATTGAAAGAAGGGCAAAGATGATTAACAAAGGGAAAAACATCAAAGTAGATGTTTCCTTTTGGAAAGAGGAAGGTGGATTGGTAACCTCTTTGAATGGAGAGCAGAGGAGGGATACCAATTCCATCATCCAACAATATATGGGAACCTATGAAGATTTTGTATTAACTACATTATCACTTCAGGGTAATAACGCTTTATTCATTGATAAATCACAAACTGAACGTAAGGAGATTCTTGCTCAGTTTATGGGTGTAGATGTATTTGATAAACTATACACATTTGCATCAGATGAGAATAGAGATAATGCTTCCCTAATCCGTAAGTTTAAGCAAGATGATTTTACTCAGAAATTAGCTGATATTGAAGTTGGATTAAAAGTAAAAGAATCAGAATACAAATTAAGTGAGATTCAATTAAAAAGTTCAAACGATGAAGTAGAAGCTCACAATCAAAAATTAATCTCTCTCAACGAAAAGATTGTTCAAATTAAATCCGACAATTATTCTTTGACCGACTTGGAAACCAAAAAATCGACATTGGAATCCAATTTAGAAAATTTGTTTTCACAAAGAGATTTAACTCAAAGTAAGATTACTGAGTTAGAGGAAATCCATATAAAATTAGAAGAACAAATCGATGGGTATGATGAAGATACTATTTTAAATGAGGTAGAGTTATACAATCAATACACATCTGATTTAAGGGATTTAGATAATGAGTTAGATAAGTTGAAGATTAGAGAGGATTCTCTATTAGAACGAATGGCTCATTTAGAAACTCATAAATACAATCCTGATTGTGAGATTTGTATGGAAAACTCTGAATCCATCATTGATGCTAAAGTTGGTGTAGAAGCAGACTTATCTATCATTTCGGTTGAGAAGAAAGAAAAGTTTGAGTATAAGAACGAACTTCTTTTAGGTATCGATACTCGTAAAAAATACGAAGGTTTACATACTGAACTTATTAAACTAAAAAGTGAAGAAACTAAAGTTGAAAAAGATATTAACACACTTATCAACAAGTTATCAACATTCGAAACTCAAGAAGTTAAGTTAGAAAACGAAGTTTATCAAGTTAAGCAACTTATTGAGGATTATTTGGATAACGAAAAGCAAATTCAAAAGAATAAAGAACTCAGAACCGAAATTCAAAATGTAAGAAATAAACTAACTACATCTAAAAATGAAGCTGATAAATTTAATAAACAACTTCTGAAATTAAATGGTGAAGTATCTTCCTTAGCGAATCAAAAAGAAACTATTGAAAGTAGAATCAAAGAGGTTGAGGAGTTAGAAGAACAACATGGTTTGTTTGAATACTATTTAAACTCATTGGGTAAGGATGGTGTATCTTATGAATTAATTTCGAAAGCACTTCCAATGATTGAAGGTGAAGTAAACAACATCTTAGGTCAAATTGTAGAGTTTGGTATTCAATTGGATATGGATGGTAAGAACATCAACGCTAACATCGTTTACGATGACCAGAAATGGAGTTTGGAGATGTGTAGTGGTATGGAGAAGTTTATATCAGGACTAGCCATTAGAATCGCTCTAATCAATGTATGCAACCTACCTCGTCCTAACTTCTTAGTAGTGGATGAAGGATTCGGAACTTTGGATAACGAAAACCTAACATCATTGTATATGTTGTTTGCTTATCTAAAAACTCAATTTGATTTTGTGATGATTATTTCTCACATCGATTCAATGAGAGATGTAGTGGATTCCTTAATGGAAATCAAAAAAGTAAATGGATTCAGTAATATTAAGTTTTAGACCTTAATATATTAGTGGGGAGGGTTTGAGTTGGAGATACTTTTTCTTTAATCAAACTCTCCACCAACCCATTCATCTTATATCCTTTATCTTTACAAAACTCCTTCAACAATCGATGAACATCGGCATCAATTTGTAACATTGCATATTTTTTGTTCATTTCTTTAGAACTCTTTAGTTTTCTTTAGAATAAATATTAGAAACTTAAAAATCTTAATATTTATAAAAGATATAACAAAGAGAGTATTAAATGGCAATAATCAAAAAATATTCACCAATTGAAAATTTATCATCATTTGGTACCTTTATAATAGATGATAACCCAAACTCAGATTATTTTAGAATAACTGAATTTAAAGATACATTTACTGGTGGTAAAAACGGATTCTTAATAGAAGGTTCTCAGTATCTAAAAGAATCAACTGAAATTAAAATTGAAATTTTAGATGTAGAGGGCAATACAATATATTTTGAGCCAGGTAATGGTATACCTGAATATTACGAAGGTATTTCCAAACTAATAGCTGTTTATATTTACGAAGATACTCCGATTGGATTGGGTAAGATTACTGTATTAGGTGAACTTAAACAATATGTTGATAATGGGGTTATACGAGATGTACCAAATGAATGGAAAGGTGCATATAATGTTAAGTGGGAAAAAACTTTTCAAATTAACAAAAATCTTGCTAATGAAGATAAGGTTAGATTTTATCGCAGACCAGAAGTATCGATTGATGAAATTGTAAAACCTATATTCAATAGTACTCCGATTACTGTTACTCAAACTGGTATAGTTGATGGTATTCCATTAATTCCATCTGAAAATTCACCATTAAGTAACTTTTCATTACCCACATCATATAGATTAAAAGTTAAAGATGAAACTTATTGGACTGGTTCAGTTCAAGGACAAACGTTATCTATACCATCTTTAAATTATACAACTCCAATTGATGATGTTGTTAATAAAGCCGAAATAATTGTTGGAACTCCATATACAGAAAATGGTTTAGTTAAATCATTTACTAATGAATCATATTCGGTTAATTTTACTTATTTAGAAGGAGCAACTACACTAGCAACCGCATTAACTGGTTCATTTGCTAAGATTAACATCACCGATATGAAAACATTCGTTGGTGATGCCGCAAGAATTAAAGTATTTAGACGTTCTCAATCTCAATTAGCTGATTATGAATTTGTACAAGATATTCAATTGGAATCAACTGAGATTTTAAAAGATATAAGTACAAATACTGCTAATGAAGAATACTATGGTAATTTTACCGAAGATACTATTGATAATTATTGGGATTCATCATCAATAGATTTAGATGTATCATTAAATCAAGACTATCTATATAACTCGGCTAGATTAAGTTCAACAAATAGTGAATACTTTTTTACTCAAAATAATATAAGTATTCAGCAAGGTGTTGAGTACAACTTATCAATGAATGTTAGATTAGGTTCCAATATATCAACTGATAATTATTTAAAAGTATTTTTAAGTGGCTCCTTTAATGGAGTTGGTACCACACAAACTATAACAACTATTACATCCGCTAATTCACTATTACAAAAAACAAATATTAGTGAAAATATTATAGCAAATCAATTAACTGATACCAAACTTTATTTTGAAGTTGTTGGTAATGATTGGTACATAAATAACATAAGTTTAGCAGCTGCACAAGAAACATCATTTTCGCCGGATGAAATTACATTTATTCAACAGGTACCTAAAACGTTACCATCTGAAACATTTGATTATAGATTTGAGTTTTATGATATAAATAACAATTACATTCCTGTATTAGTTGAAGAAACAAAAACATTTGATGGTGGTAATTTAAATTTATTTCAAAAGAGTATTGAGTTGGTGCCGGACCAATTATATTTTGCATTTGATTCCGCATCAAATCCGTTACCACCAACTATTATTAATTTTGATGTAAACACAACCTTAGTAACTGGGTCTGTAACATTTACATCTCAATCATATGATTTTTTTGGAAATGAATTATCTGCATCTGAATTTGCTGGTGGGCAATATCCCGGTTTACTAAATGATGTAACAACAGATAATCCATTTTTAACTGTAACGAATTTTACGGGTTCAAGAAATGATTTATTAGTTCAATATGTAAAATATGTTGCTGAGGTAGAGGGTGTAACTGATAGTGTAATAATTACTAGAGTTCAAGATGGAGCTGGTGGTGTAAACTTTGAAATTAGACCATATAGAGGAACTGTTATTAAAAACAAATCTGATAAAGATTTAGAAGTTCAGGCTATTCGTATTGATGGTGTTAATGAAGTAAAATTAAAATCTAACTTACCTCAACCTGGTTGGTCTGATGCAAAATTAAGAGTACTATCTGGTTCAGATGATGGAACTGGTACTTACATTCTTTTATCAGAAGCATCATCATCAAAATTTATTAGAGGATTAAATGCTGGTACAACTGGTAGTAAAGAAATAAATTACAATGCAACATTCAATAGAGATGCTATCACAAATGAATTGGTAGTATTTTTAATGGATGGTGAAGATAGTGGAAGTATATTAACTTCACTCATACTAACTGATTCATTAGATGGTTTGGGTAGTGGATTTGTAAACTTTAGTGCAGAGCAATTTTCACTTAAACCGAGATTAGATACAACATACACACCAACTACGGCTAGTGTAACTGCATCATTTCAAGATAGATTCTCCCCATTAGCAGAATCATTTATTAGTGGTTGTTTGGTAGTAACACCATCTGCATCGATTGATGATATCTTTAATACTCATTATTATATGTTCTACGAAACTGGAACATTTGATAGGAGAGTAAGTGTAACTGCAACCGATTTATTAGATAACCCTGTTTATAGTGGATATCCCGGTCGTAGTGTTGATTACTATACGGCATTAGAAACAAAGCAACTTACATTAAACTTTACCTACGTTGAAGATATCACATCAGCATCGGTTAGTGTAGATAAAACATTCTACATTGTACCAGAAGGTAAGCCTGGTGATGATTCAATATTAATTGATTATGACCCTAGAGTATTAAATCTAAACGCAGACCAAAGAGGTAGAGTATATGATTATTCTCCATTGGATACTACCATTACGGTAACCCAAGGTAGATTACCATTAACATTTTCTAACTCACAAAAAGCTGGTACATTTAGGTCTGTTGGTATTAGTTCAATTGGAATTTTGACTGGTAGTATAGTTGGAATTGGTGAACCATCTATGAGTGTAGTTGGTTATAATTCATTTACCAAACTTAGTGGTAGTATTCAATATGATTTAGAAATACACCCATTCTTTACAGCATCTTATTATACCCAGAGTGTAGTACAAAAAATTACAAAAGGTATTGATGGTGCTGCTGCACTTGATTTATTTATCAATCCATTGGCAGTAAACTTTAGTGGTGATGAAAGTGGGACTATCAATGATTACGCTGCTGGTAATACTACTTTATTTGTAAGACAGGGTGAGGAGTATTTAAGTTTTTCAAATACACCGGGAACACCTGGTACATTTACTGCATCACTTGATTTATATGGTATTGCACCACCGCAAATATCAGCATCAGCTCAATACATACCTGAAATTGGAAATGATACATTGCACTTTTTGGGATATAATGGAATGCCATATACAACTGCTAGTGTTGATTATAATGTAACAGTTTATCCTTTTTCACTTTCAAATGGTGTACCATCTGGTTCCGTAACTTATAAAAGAACCCAAATATTTTCAAAAGCAATTGCGGGTAAGCAGGCTAGGGTTGTTAAATTGGAAGCATCATCAACTACTGTTGTTTATGATGGTGATGATGTTGTTGTATCGCCTGAGGGTTCAATTATATTATTTGCAAATGCAACTGGATTTAGTGGTTCAGCTTACTATCAATTTTTTAGAGATGGATTCGCATATTCATTGATTGATAATGCCCCTGAATTTGAAATATCATCAGGTGATACAGTTAATTCTGGTGAAACTGCAACTTGGAAAGTTGAAGCAAGGGATGGGAGTCCTGATGCTGGTGTAATTGCAACTGATGAAATTACGATTGCTGGTATTAAAAATGGTGGAGATGGATTCTCAATTGAGATAACAAATCCAAATGCATCTGTAAGTGTTGAAGTTGATGGTACAAAGGATTTTTCACAAACGGGAACAGCTATTAGGGCATATAAGAGTAACACAGAACTAACGCACGTATCATCGTATTCATCTCAAACTTTAGATGGTAATGGTAACCCAATTGGAACTTTAGGTGAGTTTTCTTCTTCATTAGAGAGTTTTTCACCATACATTACTCAACCAAATATACCAACTGGAAACCCTGCTTCTATCGCTCCTATTACTGGTTGGACAGACCCCCAAACTTATACAACTGCTGAATTAGTTTATAAAATAGATATTGAAAATGGTAGAGCAGTTTTCTTTAAAACTCAATCACTAACTGCTGTATTTGAGGGAGAAGTTGGACCTGGTATTGTATTTAGAGGTGAGTGGAACAATACTACTGATTACATATTCAGTTTAGCTGATGGTAGACGTGATTCCGTAATATATGATAAGTTAGGTGAAGGATTACCTCAAACATATTATATAGCATTACAATCTAATGGACCGGATACAACACCAATTGAACCAGAGGGTGATACTGATTCTGCATTATATTGGCAAGAATTAGGACAGGATGATTTCTTCGTAGCAGCTAAGATGGCTATTTTTGATGAATCATTTGTTAAAAATACAATAAATATTGGTATCCCTCCTCCAGGTAATATTAACGCAAATATTGCAATTGTTGGTGGTACTGATGAACCATATATATCAATAGGACAGACGGGTACACAAGGATGGGCTCAGCCGGGTGTTTTCTTAGGGTTAACCAACGATGGTGGACCAAATGGATTATCTGGTACTATGGGTATTATGTCTTTAAGTGGGGTGCCCGATGGAGGTGGAGCATATAATTCATTGGAATGGGATGGTGAAGTATTAACTATTAGAGGAGCAGTTAGACAAACTGCTGCTGGGCAAATTGAAGGAAGTAATCGTGGAGTTTGGGCTGTTGGGGTTACATATTGGCCGAGTGATATAGTCATATACGATGGGCAGAGTTATGTAATGATTTCAGCTACATCAATAGTATCTACTGATAATGCAAACGTAAATACTGGTTATCCTGATTTTGCCACTAATTCTTGGGAGGTAGCAGCCGCTGCTGGTTCATCTGGTACATCTGGTGCTGATGCAAAATCTGTAAGATTATCATCTGATTATCAAGCGTTTGTTGTAGCTAGTGATGGTTCAATAACACCATCAACTATTACACTCACTTCTAATAGACAAAATATAACTGATTCTACGGTATTTACATCTTCACCAACTGTAACATTGGGTGGAACTGGTGATACTGCAACTTTAACATCGGCAAACTTCGGAGCAAATACTTCAGTAACTATTACAGCAACTGCTGATGGATTGAGTGATGAAATAACAATTGTAAAAGTTGAAGAAGGTTCAAATGCAATTACGATTGTATTATCAAATGAATCACATACCTTACAAACATCGGCAGCTGGAACTGTAACTTATACTGATAGTGGTACTACTATTAGTGTTTATGAAGGAGCAGAGTTATTAGATTATGTACCAAGTGGAACTGGTAATGGTGAATGGGATATAAGTGTAGTTGGTTCCAATATAATATTAGGTAATACAAATCCAATCCAACAATCTGGAACAGTAGGTGATAGAATAGCAGTAGTACCAGACCATGGAAGTATGACCGCTAATCAAGCATCTATTACATATACTATTAGTGGTAAAAAATTAAATGGTGATGTATTCTCATTTACTAAAATACAATCTTTTTCTAAATCAATTGCTGGTAACGATGGTACATCTGGAAGTGGTGGTACATCTGGAACTGCTGGAACATCTGGCGCTGATGGTGCCGCCGGTGGTGGTGGAGCTGGTGTAGTTTATAGAGGAGTTTATGATGCTGGTAACATTTATTATCAAACCGCACAAAGAACTGATGTTGTAAAAGGTAGTGATGATAGTTACTATATCGTTGATAACGAAGCGGATAGTGGAACAACCAATTGGGATAATCCAGTTGGAGGAAGTGATTGGACATCATTTGGAGCAGAGTTTACATCAGTAGCAACTGATATTTTGTTTGCACAAGATGTTTACGCTGATAGAACTGTAAACATAGGTTCGGATGGTTCAAATCCAGTTATCGCATTAAATGCGGATAATGCCAATTCAAATGCAAATCCAAGAATTCAAATTGGGCAGGATATTGATGCTGGTGAAGGTTTTGGTGATGATGGTATCTATATTGGATATAATGCTGGTTCACCTGTACTTTCCTTTGTAACATCTTCAGCAGGAGTTCAATCTTACTTTATATATGAATCTGGTTCAATAAGGTTATCCGATGTTCAACTTTTAGGTACTGGTTCTATTATTGAAGGTTCTGAGATATTAGTAGGTGAAACTTCTCCTGGTTCTGGTCAATATAATTTTAGAGTAACAACCGAAGGTAATTTATTTGCTGGCTCGGGTTCATTTAGGGGAACTGTTACCGCAACGGATGGTGCTATTGGTGCGTGGATAGTTGATTCATCTGCAATTTCATCACAAAATGGACAAATAGAATTAAACGCAACTGATGAATTTATAGAAATACGAAACGCATCTTTAACACCAAAGGTAATGCTGAATACCGATACTTCTTTATTCGACCCCGGAGCAGCCGCTTCGGTTACCTTTAATTCACCCGCTGGTGGTTACTATAACGCAAATGCGGCTGAAACTTTTTCGGCATATGGAAATTCAAATGATGGATTTGTACTCGAAACCCAAATTACAACCAGGTCAAGTACTTTTACTGTTGGTACAACTGGTGTTTATTCAATTGTATTTGACCCAAGTATTAACAACAGTTATGTTGAGGCAACCGGTGCTGGTAGTACCCTAAATGCAACTACATTTATTAGAATAAGACAGGGTAGTGCCACTGGTACTATTGTTACTACAATAGGTCAATATGATGCAGAGGCGTATGGATTTGATTCTACTGGAGGTCCGATATCTGTTGTTGGTAATACTAAATTAACTTTATCTGATGGTACTACTATTCTCGCAAAAAATATTACCAAAGAACATAAAATATTAGCTTGGGATGAGGTAAATGGAAAATATACTGAAGCAGATATTTCAAAAATACATAGTAGAAGTGTTAATTCTACCTTCAGAGTTACTGCTGGTGGAAAGGCGGTTGAAGTTTCCGATACTCATGGTTTTTGGTTAGATGGTGGTAAGCAAATTAAAGTAAGTGATATTGTTGTTGGAGAAACCAAAATCTATGTAAAAGATGGTAATGATATAAAACTATCAATTGTTGATTCTGTTGAAGAAATTTTTGGTGAAGAAATGGTTTATACATTAACTGTACCTCAGTATGTAAACTATGTATCAAATGATATCATTTCTCACAACGCAGCTGGTAGTTCTTATCCTGAAACGGAGAGAGCATATTACCCAAATACTACGAAATCAAAAGTAGTATCTTTATCATCTGGAGTAACTTATTATTTAACATTTGAAAGCAGTTATGCTGGATATGTTCAAGCAGGATTTTCATCTGATTTCACAAATCTGCGTGGAGTTCAACTTTCTATTGATGTTGAGAGTGATACATTAGTTGGACAATCAACAAACGCTGGTACTGAAATAAATGATAGTGGATTCCAAGTTGCATCTGGTGATGATAGAGTATTTAGAGCAGATACCAATACAACTGCTGGAAATCCGTGGATAACTCAAATTGGGGGAGCTAGAGTAGATTATTTTGTTCCTCGTTACTCAATAGCACCAGATGCAAGTGGGTATCCTAAAACATATGGGCAGAGTAATACATCTATAAACTACCAAGACCCGGCATATCCATTAACAAGAGCAATGTGTAAGGTAACCATCAGTAGTTCTGGTCCATCTGTTACAGCTTCGGGCCCTAAAATAAATGTAGCTAGTGTAACCAGAATTAGTACGGGAGTATATAGGGTAAATTTACAAAGTGAACTAAGTGATTGGGATGGTGTCGCTTTTGCTTCTTCTCACGGTAGATGGCAAAGTTCTTCACCATATTATAATAACACCACCGCTGGAAATGATGAATATGTCAACGCTGTTGGTATAGATACTGCTAACGCTGATAATCCGACACTCCCATCGGTTACTATTAACTTCAAAGATAATGATAGTAATGGTGATAAAGACCCTCATGAATTTTATTTTGTAATGTTTGGATAATTAAAAAAATATGGAAAGATTGTTAATAATAAGTGAATTAGAGCCTAATGATAACGGAACTGTTATAACAGGCATTGCATCATTGGAAGTTGAGGATATACCATCTTCATCATTAGAAACATATAAATCTTATTTACATTGGTATGCATATCGTTCGGTTAATGTAGGGTGTAGATATGAGTTTGTTTCCGAATCACAACTGCCAATCAGATTAGATGATTATAGTTGGGATTATTCTAATTCAGATGGAATTGCTCAATCTTATAGTGGTTCTTTTGGTCAATATTGTATAGAAAATGAAATTGAATTATAATGGGATATTATTTAAATAAAGAAAAAGCGTTAAGTAGATTTTTAGAAACATTTCGTAACGAAAGAACTAAAAAATTTGTAGAATTGGATGTTGAGTTTATGAAAGCATTGGAAACAAATGATACATCTCAACAATCTAATATTGCTTCTCAAAAAAATACATTAAGGAATTTTCCAAATACAATTACAACTGATTCATTTGAAACTATTGATGAGTTGTATAATTTATGGCCTACTTCAAATTTAGATTCTCCATATAGTTCGTAAAACCAAAAACTTATATACTTATATATAAATAAAATAACGTTATGGAACAAAAAACGGAAACATTAGAACAAGAAGTAATTGATAAATTGAAAGCAGTTCAAGAAGAGCAAAACAATATGGTTATTGCTTTAGGTCAATTATCTATTAGAAAAAGACAACTTCAACAACAATTGGATGAAACTGATAAATTGGAAGCCGAATATGGTGCACGAGTTGATAAGTCTGTAACCGAAATGAATATTGAATTAGCTGAGTTGGATAAGAAGTATCCAAACGGACAAATTGATTTAGAAGCTGGTACTGTAATTTATTAAAAATAAATTTGGTACTTTAAATTTTATTTCGTATATTTGTTATGTAGTGTATAGTTACACTAAATAAGTTATAATTCAATATGGCAAAAAAACGCAAAAAGATTTTATATGTAACATCACACCTATCTACTGGTGGAATGCCTCAATATCTTTTAAAGCAAATCGAACATTTTATTAATGATTATGAAATTCAGGTGGTTGAAATACAAAACCATTCTGATATATTTGTAGTCCAAAAGAATAAAATAAAAAAATTAGCTATATTACACACTTTGGGTCCGGATAAATCTCAATTAATAGATATTATTGAATCGGAATCACCGGATATAGTTCATTTTACAGAAATCCCTCAACATTATTTAGGAGATGAAATATTAAACAAAATCTTTGGTAAAGAAGATAGAAAATACTTTATTGTAGTTTCTACACATGGCTCTTTAACAAACCCAGACGAAATCAGATATCAACCTGATAGATATGTTCTGGTATCTGAGTGGAGTAGACGAAAGTTTGAACATTTGGGAGTTGATACTACTATATGGGAATATCCTATTGAAGATTATAAGTTTGATAAAAGTAAAGCACGAGAAGAACTACGACTTGAAGATGATTGGGTGCATGTGTTAAATGTTGGATTATTCACTAGAGGTAAAAATCAAAGTGAGATATTCAATGTAGCTAGGCAATTAGAAAAATATAAAATCAAATTTCATTTTGTTGGTAATCAAGCTCAAAACTTTCAAGGTTATTGGATGCCACTTATGAAAACAAGACCTTCTAATTGTATTATATGGGGAGAACGTAATGATGTACATAAATTCTATGAAGCTGCTGATATGTTCTATTTCAGTTCTACGATGGAATTAAATCCATTATCTATTAAGGAAGCATTATCATATAAACTACCTTCTATATTTAGAAGATTAGATACATATTTGGATACATATGATAATAATGAATTGGTAACATATATTGATGGAAATCTAAATAATACTAAGAGAATTATATTAGAAACTTTAAAGCCTCGTTTAAATGAAATACCCGGTGAGTTTTCTTATAAAGAAATTTATGATGATGTAGTAAATACTACTCCATTTAATTCAACATTTGTTGAGGTTGGTTCTTGGTTAGGAAAATCTACAAATTACTTAACTAATAAAATAACTGAATCTAAAAAGAATATTAAATTATATTCTGTTGATACATTTAAAGGAAGTAATAGTTCTACAACTGAAATAGAAACTGTAAATTCATTTGGTGGTGATGTGTTTTATGAGTTTATGCAAAACACTATAATTTCAAACAATTATGGAAATTTTGAAATCATAAAAGATACTTCCAAATCAGCATCAAATCATTTTTTAAATAACTCTATTGATTATGTAATGTTAGATGCTAACAAAGAATATGATTCGGTTTTATCCGATTTAGATAGTTGGTATCATAAAGTAAAGCCAAATGGAATCATTAGTGGTTATGGTTATACATTAAATGATAATGTAAAACGAGCAGTTAATAACAAATTTTATAATCAAATAAAAGTTTCTTCTGGTAGTTTCATTAGGAAAAAGCCAAAGATTCAAATTAAACATTTGATGACTAAACCAAATGATGTTAGGGAAAAGATTAGTTCTTTATCATTACAACAATTGGAAAAATTTGGAATAGATTATACTCCTATTATAAATGAAGTATATAATGGTAGACCACCTGCTCATTTTTGTAGGAGACCTCAACATATAGCTGATAAGCCAGGTGATTTTGGTAATGGATTAGGACCAATTACAGGTCCACATTATGGGTGTTTTATGGCACATCGTGATGCTATTGAAACTATGAGTGATGAATATGATTATACTTTAATATTTGAAGCAGATGCATATATCTACTCTACATTAGAAGAATTTGCAGAGGTAATTCATAAGGCATGTTTTATTTCAGAGAGAGATAACGTATATCAAATCTCATTCGCAAACAACCTATCCAGACATAAAGAAAAAATAGATGATTATTTTAGTAAAACCGCAAATAACCAAGATTTGGCACATTGTTACTTAGTTCCTAATAGAACAAAGCAATGGTGGATTGATAGATTTAATGATTCACCTTGGGATGGTTGGGATATTTGGATGAATGTAATATTTGGAGATAATCCACAACTTAGATATACAACTAATAAATTACATTGTAAACAATCTGAAGGATTTTCAATAATTGACCAAACTTTAAAAACTTGGAATGTATGATTTACGAAAACTTAATAAAAAATACAAACAACATACAAAAAATCCAGAATACTGTTTCAATAACATTTATTAATGGACCTAAAGTTCAAATAAATGGAAGCCACAAAGCTAACTATAAAATACAATTTATAGATTCAACAACTGATACTGTTAGATATGAAACTACCATAGCAAATAATTGTTGGGCAAAGTGTAGTATTGAGTATTATGTAAAGTGGCAAATCAAAGTATTTGAAGATGATAAATTATTTTATACTCATAATTTTAATTGTGATAATAAGAGAATTTATATAGCATTGGATTCTAGAGCATTAGGTGATACATTGGCATGGGTTCCGATGGCTGATGAATTTGGTAAACATCATAATTGTAAATTAATTTTATCAACATTCCATAACCATATGTTTGAAAATCAATATCCTCACATTGAGTTTATCAAACCAGGTGATACCGCTAAAGATTTATACGCAATGTATTCTGTTGGTTTATTTTATACTAAAGATAGTAATGTAAATGGTTTAAAAAACCCAACTAATTTTTTAAAACAACCATTACAAAAAATGTGTTCTGATATTTTAGGTATGGAATACAAAGAAGTAAAACCTATAATGCCATCATCGACTGTTGAAAAAGATGATAAGTTAATTACGATTGCAATACATGGAACTGCTCAACCAAAATATTGGAACAATCCAAATGGTTGGCAAGATGTTGTAGATTGGTTAAATAAGCGAGGTTATAGGGTAAAGCTCCTATCCAAAGAAAAATCAGGCTATATGGGTAACAAACACCCAAATGGAATAATTAAACATCCAGAAGGACCATTAGAATCCGTAATGGATGAGATGAGAAAATCAAAAGCATTTATTGGTATTGGTAGTGGATTGAGTTGGTTAAGTTGGGCATTGGGAACAAAGACAGTTTTGATTAGTGGGTTCTCATATGATTGGGCAGAAATGGAAGATTGTGTAAGAATAACTTCACCTAAAGATAAATGTGGTGGATGTTTCAATAGATTAAGATTAGATGCAGGTGATTGGAATTGGTGTCCAGACCACAAAGGTACTGATAGGCAATTCGAATGTACTAAATCTATCACATCGGAAATGGTAATTAACCAATTAAAACAATTTCTATAATGAAAAAGATTTGGTTAAACGGATGTTTTGATGTTTTACATCATGCACATTTTAAGATGATTGAATATGCTACTTCATTGGGTAATAGAATTGTTATTGGAATTGATTCCGATAGGAGAGTTAAAGAATTAAAAGGTGAAGATAGACCTTTTCACAATCAAAATGAACGAAAGTATAATTTACTACAAATAAAAGGTGTAACTGATGTTATCATATTTGATAGTGATATGGAGTTGAAAAATTGGATAAAAATGATTCAACCAGATATATTTGTTATTGGTTCTGATTATAAAGATAAACCAATCATAGGTTCTGAATATGCAAATGAAATTTTTTATTTTAATCGTATGGATAATTTTAGTACAACTAAAATTTTAACAAATGAATAAGATATTAGTTATTGGTGAAGTTTGTGTAGATAAATTTGTATATGGTAAATGTACTAGATTATCACCTGAAGGACCTGCACCTGTTTTTATTGAATCCCATACGAAAACAAATGTAGGTATGGCTGGAAATGTAAAAGCTAATTTACTTGCATTAGGTAACGATGTTGATATAATTAATAATCACTCAACTCATATTATTAAAAAACGTTATGTAGATGAAACTTTTAATCAATTACTTTTAAGAGTAGATGATGGTGATAGTGTAGAGCAAATAAATTTAAAAGAATCAAATATCAATTATTGGGAATATGAGATGATTGTAATCTCCGATTATAATAAAGGATTTTTATCAGAAGATGATATTGCTAAGATTGCATTTAATCACCCAAACACAATTTGTGATACTAAAAAGAAATTAGGGGATTGGTGTACTGATTTAAAGTTTATAAAACTTAATAGAACTGAATATGAAAATAATAAATCATTTATTGAAAACAATGAATGGATTTTGGAAAAGTTAATAATTACACTTGATAAAGATGGATGTATGTATTTAAAAAATACATATCCAACTGAGCAAGTTGAAATTATGGATATATCTGGAGCAGGGGATACATTTGTAGCAGGATTCACTACAAAGTATTTAGAAACAAAAGATATAAGTGAATCAATAATTTTTGGAAACAAATGTTCAGCTCAAGTTGTACAACGAAGAGGTGTAAGTGTGGTTTCTGAAAATATAATTTAGATATATTTATATATGAATTCAAAAACAATTTTTAATTAAAAATAAAATGGCAAACGAACAAAAACAACAAATCGAATTGATTACAATTGACATAGATGCAATTTTAGTTGATAAAGTTAAGGATAAGAATAATGAACTTAATGGGTTAGTAAGCTCATTTGGTCAAATCTATCTTCGTAAGAAAGAATTATCCGAAGAACTTGTCAAATTAGATGAAATCCTTGAAAGTAATGAAGAACAATTCAAAAATACTAATAAAGAGGTTAGAGAATTATTAGCAGATTTGGAAAAAGATTATCCAAGAGGCCAAATAGATTTGGAAAAGGGCACATTAACCTATAATCCAGCTATTAAAGAACAAATGAAATCTGAACAATCTGGTCCTCAAATTGTAAAAGAATAAAATCGTATATTTATATAGTACAAAGTAAATAGTACTATTACAATGAACGAATTATCTCAATTTTTAGTAGAAAGTATATTATTGGAAGCGGACAGTGTAGACAACAAAGTTGTAGTTTACGCTGGCCGCTTTCAACCGTTTCATAGGGGTCATTACGCAACCTACTCTCACTTAGTAAAGAAGTTTGGAAAAGATAATGTTTATATCGGAACATCCAATAAAACCGATAATCAAAAATCACCTTTTAACTTCAAAGAGAAGAAGCAAGTAATGATGACAATGTTTGGTATTCCATCAAACAAAATCGTTGAAGTAAAGAATCCATATCAACCTACTGAAATAATGGGTAAGTTTGATAAAGATACAACCGCATTTATTACTGTGGTTGGTAAGAAGGATGCTAGTAGATTGGGGGGTAAATACTTCACTCCTTATAAGGATAACTTAGATTTTGAAGGATATAGAGATAAGGGTTATGTTTACATTGCTCCTCAACAATCTAATCCAATAAGTGGAACCGATGTTAGAATGGGATTGCGAAGAGGTTCTGATGAAGATAAGAAAGAGTTCTTTACCAAACGAGCATATGGTAAGTTCAATCCTAAAATATTTAAATTCATTGCCGGTAAGTTATCACAACTTCCAGAAATAACTTCAGAAAATATTTGGATACCAAAACACATAGTTGAAAATTGGTTAATCAATAATATTGAATTAATCAAAGAAGCATCTCAAGTTGGTAGTAAATCTGAAGTAGATGATGGTCCTAACTTTTTATTTCCATCATACGCATCGTTTGATAGGGTATCTAAAAAAAGAGCTGAAAAAATTGGTTATGAAGTTCTATCACAAATTATGAGTGATGAACTTACTGATATTGACCCACATCCAATTTATCCAAAAGGACCTGTAAAAGCAGTAACGGCATTTCCTGCCGGTGTAATTGGTAAAACAACTGCAACTAACCAAAAAGATTTCTATGGTTCACAAGCTTATAAATTGTGGCTTAAACACATTACTCGTTTAGCTGGTTTAGTAGGGTATTCGGTAATCGACTCAATCGATATTGATACTGATAAAACTGAAGCTGAAAAAACTAAAAAAGTAAAAGACCCAAATACCAATATTGTAACGGAAGATATTAACATACCAATCAATGTGGGTGATACTGTGTTAGGTGGTAAGTTTAAAAACAAACGTATTGTAGTTAAAACTATTGGTAAGAATGAAAAAGGTGATATTACTATAAATGGTAAACCAGTCTTAAAAGTTAGATTGATAGAAGAAAATGTTATAGTTGAATTTTCTGGTGAAGAAATTAAATGTGAAAAGTGTAATCATCAATGGGAGATTGAATCTGATGATACTGGTAAATATCTTTGCCATAATTGTGGTTGGGATTCTCAATTAAAAGATTATGATTTTGATGCATTAAAAAATTGGAAAGAATCCAACAATATTGTAGAGGAATTATCATCAGAGGATAGAACTCTTATATACAAACTAACAACTCAAGCATTAAAAACAATGCCTAATTCTCAAAAACAAAAAGAGATTATTAAGCAGTTAAATAAAGTTAGAGTTAAAAATGGTATGAAACCTTTGAAGGAAAACTTCTTAGGTATTACATTAAATGAGGCATCGTTAACTATTTCAATAGCTAATATAGTTGGTGAATTATTTCCAAAGGAATTCTTTTGGGTTTATAAACCAGAAGATAAAGAAAAGGTAAAATCTGCAATTAGTGATTTGGTAAGAACTTTGAATAGATATTACAAACAACAAAATATTAAAGTTCGTTTTGTGGATTCTAATGTTAAAATGAAAATGTTTTCAAAAGAAAGTATATCTGAATCTGAAATTGTTAGATTAAAAAATACATTGGGGATTCAAAGAGATAAACTACCCCAAATAGATAACGATTCAACAGAAGATTACTTAGAATATTTGGAATCTAAAAATATTAAATTTGAAATAGATTTACAACCAGTATCATCTTTAAACTCATCTCAATCTAAAATAGATTTAGAAAAGGTAAAGGAAATGATGGATAGTGAATCCAATAACCCAATCATTGTATCAAATGATAATTATATTTTAGATGGACATCATAGAGCATTGGCAGCTTATAATTCGGATAAAGATTCCAATATCCAATCAATTAAAGTTGATTTACCAATCGATAAACTAATTGATGTATCAAATCAATTCAATGGTTCTTACAATGAACCTATTAATGAAATACCAATGGCAGATTTGGTAAAAATTGATACATTTGCAGATAAACAACTTAATCCAGTTGATGTAGTTCTTACTGGTAAACATTTTTTTGATAGGTTAAATGACCCAAGAAATGGAAAAGAAGTATCAAATGCAGAATTGATTGGTTTCTTTAAAAGATTGGGCAAAAAGAAAAAAGAATTTGTTAGTTTCCTTAACCAATATAATCAGATTGTAGCAAAGGATAATAGAACAAACATCAACATTCCATTTATGAAGCAGGCGAATAAAGTAATCGCTAAAACCATAATGAGAAAAGATGATTTCAAAACTTCATCACCTGAGTATAAGTTTGAAGATAAAATTCCTGGTGGGTTATCTAAAGGTATGGGGATATCTGATATAGCTAAACACCACAATGTTGGTTTAGATGAGTTAACATTAGAATTTCAAAAAGGAATTAAAGTTGAAATGGAACATACGGTTGATACTGATATAGCTAAAGAAATAGCATTAGACCATTTGTATGAGGACCCAAAATACTATACTAAACTTGCTTCAATTGAAGAAGTGGTACCACATGGTTACCCAGACCAAAAATGGATTGATGACCATAATAAAGAACTGAAACGATTACGAAATAAGTTTGATAAAGAACCAAAAGAAAAATATTACGAACCAGCATTAGGTGGTGGTATTACTGAATCAACTAATAATCAAAGTGAAGAAATGATAAGATTAAAAGAATTACTAAATGAGGTTCTACTAACTGAAGGTGGGGCATATGGACATATGAATCATCCATTTGATACTGAAATCAATCTTACCTTTGGACAATTAAAAGATATTGTAAACAAAGCATTGGAAGGTAACTTAGAATTGGCTAGAGAAAAAACCGATGGACAAGCTCTAGCAATAAGTTGGGTAAATGGTAGATTAGTTGCTGCTAGAAACAAAGGACACTTAAAGAACAAAGGTGCTGGTGCATTGGATATCAAAGGAGTAGCAATGAAGTTTGCTGGTAGAGGTGAATTGGAAAAAGCATATAATTTTGCTATGAATGATTTATCAAAAGCAATTTCATCACTTTCTGAAAAGCAAAGAGAAAAAATATTTAAAGGCGGTAGTTGTTTTATGAACTTAGAAGTTATCTACCCAACATCAGTAAACGTAATTCCTTACGGACAAGCTCTATTGGTATTCCATGGAACAATGGAGTATAATGAAGATGGTATAGCAATTGGTGAAAATCAAGATGCAGCTAAGATTTTGGCTGGAATGATTAAGCAAGTAAATCAAGATGTACAATCGGCCTACACAATTCAAGGCCCTCCAATAAATCAATTACCTAAAAGTAAAAATTTATCATCTTTAAAGGGTAAATATAATTCACAAATATCAAAACTTCAATCTAAGTTTAAGTTAAAAGATAACGATGGAATCGCTGATTATCATCAAGCCTTTTGGATGGATTTTGTAACTAAGAAATCACCAACTAAATTAGATAATAGAACTCTAATGGGATTAGTTAAGAGATGGGCATTTTATAATAAAACATTCAGATTAGATAAGAAGAATTTACCTGATGAAAAAACCTTAGAATGGGCAAAGGGAATTGATAAGAATGACCATGCTAAGATAGCTAAAGATAATATTAGACCATTTGAAGATATCTTCTTAGGTGTAGGAGCTGATATACTTTCATTTATGAGTTCAGTACTTACAGCAAACCCTGATAAAGCGGTTAGGGATATGAAGAAACGATTAGACCAAACTATTAAAGATGTTCGAAAAAGTGGTGATGAAAAGAAGATAGCTAAACTTAAATTAGAACTACAAAGATTGAACGCAATTGGTGGTAAAGATAAGATTGTTCCGAATGAGGGTATTGTATTTGTGTATGGTGGAAAAACTTTCAAATTGACTGGAACCTTTGCACCATTGAATCAGATATTAGGATTATTTTACGAATAGTAAAAAACTCAATACTTATATATATAAGTATATAAATCGTTATGGGAGATAGTAAAAAATTTAGTAGAAAGTTCATGCACCCAACTCGTAGAAAGTTGGCTGATATGGTTCATACTGGTGAGTATGCAAAAAATACTCAAATAGGATTTTCTGATATTAAAGAAGATGTTACCAGAGAAGTTGGTGATATTTGGGAAGATAAAGCTGGAAACGTTTGGGAACAAAAAGATTATGGTAGAGTAAAGCAATCAAAAAATAGTAATGCTATAAGTGAAATTAGAAATTATTTACATTCTATTTCTAATTGTAAGGCTGATGATTGTGATATAGTTAATAAGTATTCAAATGCCGATAAGAAATTAATTTCTAAAACTGGTTATTGTGCAGGTTGTCTATCTAAACGAGAATTCCAAATAAAACAAGATGGTTTATGGGAGGCATATGAGCAATATAAAGTATATTCAAATATGGCTGCATATGGTACTGATGTTTTAGAAAAATGGAATCAAGCTCTTAATGAAGTTACCAACATTCACGAATATGTAAATGATGATGGTTCAGTTGAAAAGTGGTCATCAAATGAAGATGTTAAAACATTAAAAGCTCAGATAGAATCTGATATCGAAAATGGTAAGAAAGAACTTACTGAAGTTATTGAAAAAAGAAACGAAGCATATGAATTATTGAAAGATAAAAATTATGAATTGGTTGCTAAACTTTAATTTTAAAAAATGAAAGATAATAAGAGCTATTTAATTTTGATTGTTATATTGGGATTAACTGGATATAACATCTTTACAACAAGAGATATCAGAACCAATGTTGAATCTTTTAATCAAAAAATAGATTCTATTCAAAGTGATATCGATTCAATTGCAATAGCAAATGATGAATTAGATTTCAAAATAGAATCGTTACATTCTGAAATTGAATTGATTGATAGTGATATCGATAGAGTTCAATCAAATATTACAACAATAAAAAACAAAACTAATGAAAAAGTTAATAATGTTGATGTTCTTACTTTCGATGAGCTTGTCAAGTTTTTCACAGACCGTTATCAAAACGGACTCGGTGGTGAAGCTGGAAGTTCCGATAGTAAAGTTGGTAATTAAAGATTTGGTAACATTTGATGGATTAAAACTTCAATTGGTAGAGACTAATGATTTGTTGAAATTATCTAATGATAAACTTATCTTAAAAGATAGTGTAATTACTAATTTAAATGGTAAGGTTTTAAACTTACAATCAATCATCGTTAAAAAGGATGACCAATTTAATTTAGAAGCAAAAAAATCATTAGAATTACAAAAAGAACTAAAAGGACAACGAAGAAAAACGTTTTTATATAAAGTGGGAACTTTTATCGGAATTGGTGCACTTACTATTTTAGCAGTACAATAATATATGGCTGACGTTAAAAAAACATTAAAGCAAATTATTGCTGAAGAATATCAAAAATGTGCAAAAGACCCGATATACTTCATGCGAAAATATTGTATGATTCAACATCCGGTGAGAGGTAAAATACCTTTTCACCTTTTTCCGTTTCAAGAGGATACACTAACTCAGTTTAAAGACCATCGTTATAATATTATTCTAAAATCAAGACAAACTGGTATCTCAACATTGACTGCTGGTTTTTCACTTTGGAAAATGTTATTCAATGATGACTTTAACGTATTGGTTATTGCAACAAAACAAGAGGTTGCTAAGAACTTAGTAACTAAGGTAAGAGTTATGAATCAATACCTACCAAGTTGGTTAAAACTAACAACGGTAGAGGATAACAAACTATCTCTACGATATGCAAATGGTTCTCAAATCAAAGCAACATCTGCTGCAGGTGATGCAGGTCGTTCTGAAGCACTATCACTTTTAGTATTTGATGAGGCGGCATTTATCGATAAGATTGAAGAAATTTGGGTATCTGCACAATCCACTTTATCAACGGGTGGTAACGCAATTATCCTTTCTACACCAAATGGGGTTGGAAACTTTTTCCACAAAACTTGGGTAGGTTCTGAGGATGGAACAAACTCATTCAACAATATCAGAATTCATTGGAGTGTACATCCAGAAAGAGAGCAAGATTGGAGAGATGAACAAGAAGTTTTATTAGGACCAAAAGGAGCAGCACAAGAATGTGATTGTGATTTCGTATCTTCTGGGGATAGTGTAATCGAACCACAACTTCTACAATTTTATAAAGATACCTATGTACAAGACCCAATTGAAAAAGGTGGATTTGATGGAAACCTTTGGAAATGGGAATACCCAAACTACAGTAAAACATATATAGTTTCTGCCGATGTTGCGAGGGGAGATTCTTCGGATTACTCTACCGCACACGTTATTGATGTTGAAGCATCTGCTCAAGTAGCAGAATATAGAGGTAAGTTGGATACAAAGGATTTTGGAAATTTTTTAGTATCCCTTGCAACCGAATACAACAACGCATTATTAGTAATTGAAAACGCAAATATTGGTTGGGCAGCTATTCAACAAGTATTAGACAGAGGTTATTCCAACTTATACTATACATCTAAGGATTTGAAGTATGTGGATGTGGATAATCAATTATCAAATAAATATCGTTCAGAGGATAGAAATATGGTAGCTGGGTTCTCAACAACATCAAGAACCCGACCTTTGATTATTTCAAAGTTGGAAGAGTATGTGAGAGAAAAATCTATCATAATTCGTTCAGTAAGAACCATAGATGAATTATTTACATTTATATGGAACAATGGTAGGGCTGAAGCAATGCGAGGTTACAATGATGACCTTACAATGGCATTGGCAATATCACTTTGGGTAAGAGATACCTCACTTAGATTAAGACAAGAGGGAATAGATTTGACCAAACAGGCTATTAATAGTATTTCATCTTATACTTATAGTGGAGTATATGGTGGTAACGATATGGAGGAAAACCCTTGGCAAATGCAAATCGGTGATTCTACTGAGGACCTATCAAAATGGTTGTAATTTAAAAAAGTTATATTTATATAGATAAGTTAATTATAAGATTTTAAACATGCAAAACTACACTTCTGAACTATACAACGAATTTAAAAATATCTTTGAAGAGGATATTTTCGAATATGATGTAGAGAACTATGAGGATTTAAAAGAATTTGTAGACTTTTTATCTAATTTAAAGGAAGAAGTAAACGAAGCTGAATATCAAGGTAGAGATGTTAAACTTAACAAACCTATGAGAGGTGATGTTAAGAAGTTTAAAGTGTATGTTAAAAATCCAAAGGGAAATGTTGTAAAGGTTAACTTCGGACATGGTGGAACATCGGCTAAAAAAGCTGGTGAAGAAACTATGAGAATTAAGAAGGATAATCCAGAACGAAAAAAAGCATTTAGAGCTAGACATAATTGTGATACACCTGGTCCAAGAACTGGAGCAAGGTATTGGAGTTGTAAAGCTTGGTAATAAATTAGGATATATCATTAATTTTTTGTATCTTAGTTAGGTTATAACATAAAGAAAATAAAATGGCAGAACAACAAAACAGTTCATTCTTCGATAGATTAACTAAACTATTTTCAACCCAAGCAATCGTAAAGATTGATAAGGATGGGAAAAGGAAAGTAGTTGATGTTGATGATAGACAGCAAGGAGGTACTAACTTAATGAATTTAAGGGATAGGTACACCAAACTCCAGCGTTCTTTTTATGGAGACCAGATGGCAGCTCAATCAATGGCATACCATCAAGTTCGCAGGGAATTATTCAGAGATTATGATGCAATGGATAATGACCCTATTATCTCATCTGCATTGGATATATATGCTGATGAATGTACTTTGAAAAACGAATTTGGAGAAGTAATTCAAATCAAAACACAAAATGAAAGAGTTAAAGAAATCTTAGAAAACCTTTTCTATGATATTCTTAATGTAGAGTTCAACCTTTGGTCTTGGACCCGTAATATGGTTAAGTATGGTGATTTTTTCTTATTACAAGAAATTCAGCCAGGTGCGGGTATCATTAATGTAAAACCACTTCCAGTTTACGAAACTGAAAGATTGGAAAATACCGACCCAAACAATCCAAACTATGTAAAGTTCAAAGTAATGCATGACCCTAATGGGAAAGGTGAATATGAGAACTATGAGGTAGTACACTTCAGATTATTATCAGATACCAACTTCCTTCCTTATGGAAAGGCAATGATTGAAAATGGCAGAAGAATTTGGAAGCAAGTTTCTCTTATGGAAGATGCTATGTTGATTCATAGAATTATGAGAGCTCCGGATAAACGAGTTTTCAAAATTGATATTGGTAACATACCACCGCAAGAAGTAGATAACTACATGCAGAAGATTATCAACAAAATGAAGAAAACTCCATTTGTTGACAAAAATACTGGTGATTATAACTTAAAGTACAACATCCAAAACTTAACTGAAGATTTCTTCTTACCGGTTAGGGGTGGTGATAGTGGTACTGAAATTGATTCATTGGGTGGATTACAATATACAGCTATTGAGGATATTGATTACTTAAAGAATAAATTATTTGCAGCTCTTAAAATTCCAAAAGCATATTTGGGGTATGATGAGAATGTAAATGGTAAAGCAACTCTTGCTGCAGAAGATGTAAGATTTGCAAGAACAATTGAAAGAATCCAAAGAACTCTTATTTCTGAGTTAACTAAAATAGCAGTAACTCATTTAGCCGCTCAAGGTGTTGAGGGTACTGATATGGTAGATTTTGAATTATCATTGGTAAACCCATCTACAATTTATGAGCAAGAGAAGGTAAACCTTTGGAGTGAAAAAGTAAGATTAGTTTCTGATATTACCCAATTGAATATGATTTCAAAAGAGTGGGCATATGAGAATATATTTAATATGAGTGCAGATGAAATTGATTATCAGAAAACTCAAATGGTTAATGATTTAAAAGATAGATTCAGATATCGTTCTATTGAGGATGAGGGTAATGACCCAGCACTACAACCTGAACCAACTGATGTTGAAGATGATTTGGAAGAATTAAAAACCGAATTAAAGGATAAAGGTGGTAGACCAAGAGAAGGAAATACTTATGGAAAAGATAAACATCCATATGGTAGAGACCCATTAGGAGCAAAAGAAAATCACAAAGCTTTAAAAAAGAATGAATCGTTGGCAACTAAAAAAGCAGGTAAAATAGCTAGGGAATATGTTAATGGAGTATCATCAAAAAAGAGAGTTATTGCAGAGAAATCTGACTTTTTAAGTGATGATAATTTGTTAGATGATTAAAAAAATTAATAAATAAAAATTTAGTTATATTTATATACAATAGATTTTTTGTATAGGAATATATTATTATAGGATAAAAACTAAAATGAAGAGGGTAAAACATTCAAAATTCAAAAACACAGGTATATTATTTGAACTTCTTGTAAGACAAATTACATTAGAAGTTTTAAATGGTGATGCCACGGAAAAGGCTAAGCACATTGTGCAAGAATTCTTTTCATCTCGAACAGAGTTGAATAAAGAATTGAGATTATATGAACTTCTTATGAAGGAAAAGTATAACTCAGAATCAAGAGCTGAGAAGTTCATAGATACAGTAAATGAGGCTCACAACCGAATTGACCAGATTAAACTGCAAAGAGAAAAATATAATCTTATTAAAAAGATTAACGAATCATTCAATATGGATGATTTCCTTTCTTCACCTATATCAAACTATAAAGTATTAGCATCAATCTACAAAGTATTTGAATCTAAGAAGCTTAATAACTACGATGTTAAAGATGTATTTAATTCTAAGATTACCCTCATTGAAAATATTACATCAAAACCATCTGTAATTGTTGAAAAAGCTGATGAAGCTAAAAAAATTGTAGAATCTTACAAAAAGCAAGATAAAGATTTAAGATTACTTACTTATAAGATATTAATTGAAACCTTTAATAAGAAATATTCTAACTTAGATGAAAATCAAAGAGAATTATTAAAGCAATATATAAATAATATCAGTAATACAACTAAGTTCAAAGAATACGTTGAAACACAAATTCCATTAATTGTAAAAGAACTTAAATCAATTAATTCTAAAATTAGTGATAAAGTTACTAAAATTAAATTAGGAGAAACGGCAAATGTACTTTCTAAAGCTAAAATTGGAAAAGTAGTTTCAGATAATCACGTTTCATCAATTATGATGTCTTATGAACTTATCAAAGAATTGAAGGATAGATTAAATGGGAAATAACTTAAAGAAATATATTGAGGAGTTAATTGCTGAAATCGAACAAGATGAGTTGGATTTAGATGAAGCAACTACAACTGGTGATATAGCTGGGTATAATACTCCAAATGCTTTTAAATCAACCGATGGTACGGATGAGGATGCTGAAAACGATGATGCATTTACAAAAAGAATAAACCAATCAACTGGATATAAAAAGGTTAACGAAAATCGTTGGCATGAATTAAAAAAAGATGAATCTTCACCAAAAGCAAAAATTGGAAAAGGAATTTCTGGTGTTAACAAACAACTTTCTGAAATAGAAAAATTTGTAGGTTGGTATGGTAAGATTAAAAAGGAAGGTGATGTTCATTCAGACCAGTATTGGAAACGAACTCAAAAAAACCTTTCAAAAATTAGAGAAAGACTTAACAATATTGCAACTTCTATTGCAAGATTTTAATAGGGAACTACAACTATGAATATTACCAAAGACCAAATTAAAGAAACTTTAAAAACAGTAATGGCTGAAGAAGCTGATTACAAAGTGTTTTTTAAAAATGCATTAGAAAAAGCCGGAAAATCAATCCCATCAATGAGTGATGAGGAAAAGAAAGCATTTTTTAATAAAATTGATGCCGCTTGGGATGCTAAGGGAGAAAAGAACGAAGCATTAGTTGGTGGGCAAAAAGAATTAGATGTTGATGGTGATGGTGATATTGAAGCAGATGATTTAGCAGATTTAAGAGCTGGTAAAAAAGCCGATGAATCAACAAACGAAAGAATGGGTTCAGATAAAGGTGAGGTTGGTAATGCTAACTTCAACAATCGTTTGAAAGCAATGAGAGATGATAAGAACTCAGTTGTAGCATTCATTGATACTAATAAAGGTAAGAAATTACTTAAAGTATTTAAAACACAACAAACCGCTAAACAATTCACGAAGAAAAACATGGATACCTTGTTAAACACCAAAGGTGTTGAATCTGTTGGTACCATGTCTAAGAAAGAGTGGGATGCTAAAGAAGCTAAATACGCAATTGAATCAGTAAATGAATCTAAATCAGATTGTGGTTGTGGATGTGGTGGAGTAACCGAAGGAGGTTGTTCAACATCAGTAAACGAATCAGCAAGTAAAGAAGCAATGGGAATTTCTGCACTAACTGGAACAAGAGGTTCAGCAGTACAGGATTTTATTGATAAAAATAAAATTAACAGTAAGAAATTATTCAAAGCTTTAAAAAGTGCTAACCTACAAGGTAGAATGAACTTTGCATTTGCTTTATCTGGTAAACCAGGTAATCCAAATGAAAAACTTACAATCAAACTTTTTGGTGAGGATGTAAACGAAGGAGATGGTTTATGGGCAAACATAAGAGCAAAAAGAGCTAGAGGTGAAAAACCTGCACATGGTAATTCTCAAGCACACAAAGATGCTGTTAAAGCTGGTAAAAAAATAAACAAAAATGAATCCATTAGTGATGTAGTATCATCTGAATTAGCATTTGAAATAAATACTTTTTTAGAAAGACCAATTATGGAAAATAAATCAATTAAAAATTCTAAAATATCAGAAACAATTAACGTATTGATTAATGAAGGTATAGGTGAGGTATTAACTGAAGGTGCAAAAGCTGAATTTGATTCTTTAATAAAAAAATATAAATAAGGATTACTATTATGAAAAGTTTAATTATAGAAACCAACTTATTTAAGGGAGTCGTTAACGAAGATGCCGCTGGTAGAACTTTAGTTAAAGGAGTTCTTCAAAGAGCTGGTGCTGAAAACCAAAATGGTAGAGTATATCCTATGCCAATTTTACAAAGAGAGGCAAAAAAATACGAAACTCTTATTAAAGAAAGAAGAGCATTGGGTGAATTAGACCACCCTGATTCTTCTGTAATTAATTTAAAGAACGTATCTCACAACGTAAGAGAAATTCATTGGGAAGGTAACGATTTATGTGGTACCGTAGAGATACTCCCAACGCCAAGTGGAAACATTCTTAAAGAACTTCTAAGAGCTGGTATCCTATTAGGTATATCATCAAGAGGTATGGGTTCAGTTAGTAATATTGGTGAGGGAAAAGTAGAAGTAGGTGAAGATTTTGAATTAATAGGTTGGGATTTTGTTTCCAATCCATCTACACATGGAGCATTTATGACACCAATGAACGAATCAGTAGTAAAACAAATTGGTACTGATGTTTGTGGGGATTTTTGTAAAGCACAAGATTTAATGAGAGAAATTATAACGGAGCTAGTATAATGAAAAAAGGATTTGACATATACAAATATGTAACTGAGAATAAAATAGAATTTAAAGTAGATTCTAAACAAGGAACAACTGTATCTAAGGGATACAATGATATCCGAAAAACCAACATTAATGAAGTAAAAATTGTTAATGGTAAATTCAGTTTATCTGAATCATTGGATGCTAATAGACCTTTAGCAACTGAAGTAAAAAAACATTTTTTAGAAATAATTTCTACTTACAAAACTTTTAAAGAGCAAATGAACAGACAATCTAATATTGTTGAGGTTGCTGAAACTTTAGGAGGTATTGTAGAAGCTGCTAAAACATTAACCTTATCTGAATCTGATGATTGGTTTGATAAAGTAACTATCAAACGAAATATGAGTGAGTTAGATAAATTAGATAAATCATTTGATAAAGTTGCATCTGAAGCAAGACAGTTAGATGAGAGATTACATGCGTTATATGAAGATATGGGTAACATATTGGGTAGATATTATGAAATCGCTGATTTGGATATCGAAGAAGCTAACCAACGATTAGGAAAAAAATAAAACATTAGTATTATGATAAAGTTAAAAGAATTACTTAACGAAGATGAATCATTTACAGCAATAAACAAAGCTACTGGTAAAGTATCAGTATTCAAATCAAAAGATTCAAGAGATTCAGCTATCAAAGCTGGAACTCATGATGAGAAAGAAGAGGCAGAGAAGGGAGGTGATTCCTCTGCCGGTAAAGAAGTTCCTAAAGTGAACATCTTTGATAAGCCGAAAGAAGAACCATCCAAAGAAGAACCTAAAGAAGAACCTACTAAAGATTCAACTGGTGATAGAGCTGGTAACTTAGAAGTAAATAAAGTAGTTAGAGCTAAAGCTAAGAAATTAGGTATCACCCCTGCTAAGTTAGGTAAGGATGAGTACAAACTGAAAATGTCTCAAGCAGCAGTTGAAGCTTTAACTGATGCAAATTTCCATAGTGAAGCCAGAGCATTGATTGCAAAATTAGAAGGAAAGCCGGAGTGGGCTGAAAGACCAACCGATATGCCTGATATTTCTTCATCTGAATATGATGAGTGGAGAAAGAATAGTGTTTATTCATCTAAGTACTATGATGCTGATGATACTGTAATGGATTTAGGAACTACTGCTTCACAAGAATCTAGTTGGGATGGACAAGATGCATTGGATTCAATTGCATTTGATTTGAAAATGAATGGTTTTAAGGATTTAGCAGCAACATTACAATCGGTAATTAAGGAAAGTAAATCAACAAAACTAACAAACTTATTATAATATAATGCCTGCACAATCTCAACAACAACAAAAATTATTCGGATTAGCATTAGCATTCAAAAGAGGTGAAGTTCCTGCATCTGAGGTTTCTGATGAAATTAAAGATATTGCTGATAGAATGAGTGAAAAGGATATTGAGGATTTTGCATCAACTAAACATAAAGGATTACCAAAGATGAAAGAACAACTTAGAAAAATCGTAAGAGAGATAATGAGAGAACAATCTATCTCTGAAATGGAACTATCTAAAGATGATATGGAAAAACTACACTCCGATGGTGAAGTTGATGTTGATGGTGAAAAGGTAACATATGATGAATCAGTAAACGAAGGTGCTTCAACTGAAGAAAAGAGAATCGTAATGATGGCAATTAAAAAGATTGCTAAGTATCGTAATGTTCCTCTTGATTATGCAGTAGGGGATGTAATCCGAGCAGCAGAAGAGTTGGAACGAACAATTAAAAAATAAAAAGAAAGGTGGTTTATCCATCTTTTTTTATGTCTTATTAAAAAAACTAAAGAAAATATTATATTTTTTTATGGTTTTCTAAAAAACTACATATTTATCTTTGTTAATAACCCATTTTTATGGGTTTATTGGTTTATGAATACTAACTTTTAATGTTTAGTGACCGAACGACCAATTTACGACTATTCTACATTGAGGTTCCTCAAATAACTTCAGCAAAAAAAACTTAATAAAAGGTAAAAGTAAATGGCAAATTCAAAATTGTTAAAAGAAGCAATTGCTGATGCCAAAGCTGTAAGAGAAACTGCTATCGCTAACGCTAAAATTGCATTAGAGGAAGCTTTCACTCCACGTTTACAATCTATCCTTTCTAAGAAGCTACAAGCTGAAATGGAAGGTGAAGAGGAAGAAACAATGGAAGAGGAAGTAGATTCAAGTAATATTGGTAACGGTGATAATGTTGAACCATCAGCTGAAGCTAGTGATGCTCATATCGACTTAGGTGCAGAATCTGAAAAAGAAACTGCAGAAGTTGGTAAAGAAGATGAAAACCTTGATGTTGTAACTGAAGAAGAAGAAAAAGATTCTGAAGAAGCAATTGAAGAAGGTGAAGGCTCTGTTGAAGACCCGACTAACGCAGATGACGCTACTATCTCTGAAGAAGAGGACATGGAAATGGACTTGGAAGAAGAAATGGAAGAAGAAGATGAGTTAGATTTGGAATCTATCATTAGAGAATTGGAAATGGGTATGGAAGATGAAGAAGAAGTTTCTGAGGAAATGGATTCTGAAGAAGAAATGCACGAAGAGGATGAAATGGAAGATGAAGTTGAAATGGAAGATGAAATTGAAGCTGAAGAAGAAGCTGAAGAAGCTCCTGAAGCTGAAGAAGCTCCTGAAGCAGAAGAAATGGAAGATGAAATGGATGACGAAATCGACTTAGAAGAAATCCTAAGAGAAATGGGATACGGAGATGATGAAGAAGTTGAAGAGGGATATGGTAAAGAAGAAGAAACTAATGAAGTTGCAGAATTGCAATCAGAATTAGAAGAAGCTTACGCTACTGTTAAATCACTTCAATCTACTATCAACGAAGTAAACTTATTGAATGCAAAATTATTATACGCTAACAGATTGTTCAGAAGTTATAACTTAACTAACGAACAAAAAGGAAAAGTTGTAGAAAACTTAGACAGAACATCTTCTGTTAGAGAGGTAAAATTAGTTTACGCAACGCTTGCTGAATCAATGAACTTTAGTGGTACTGAGAAGAAGGCTAAAAGAAAAATCGCTGAAAGCGTTTCTTCTAAGCCAATCGCTTCAACTGCTCCATCAAAGGAAATTATTTCTGAAAGCACAAACTTAATGGCTGAGAGATTTAAACAATTAGCCAACATTAAATAACAAACAACTAACATTAAAAAAGGAAAATAAAAATGGCAAATTTTGATTTATCTAAACTAATGGAAGGAAAGAACCCACAATCTGTAATGTTGAACGAAACTCGTCAACTTAAAGGAAAATGGGAAGCTACTGGACTTCTTGAAGGTTTAAAAGAAAAAGAGCAAGGCGCAATGGCGGTTATGCTTGAAAACCAAGCAAAACAATTGCTTGATGAGGCAACTCAAACAGGTACTGCAGCTAGCTCGGAAGAGTGGAGTGGTGTAGCTTTACCTTTAGTAAGAAGAATCTTTGGTGAGATTGCTTCTAAAGAATTCGTTAGTGTACAACCTATGAACTTACCTTCTGGTCTTGTATTCTATCTTGATTTCAAATACGGAACTACAACTGGTGGTAAAACTACTGGTGCTGCTGGTTCATCTTTATTTGGTGGTAATGGTGCCGCTTCTGCTGCTGGTGCTGGTTTCGGTACTACTGCAGTAGCTGAAAACGGTCTTTATGGTGAAGGAGCTTTCGGATACACTGTAAACGAAGTAACTGCTTCTGCTGCAGCTATCTCTTCAGGTTCTGCAACATGGGCTGAAGTAGGATTTGATTCTGCATTATCTGCTTCTATCTCAGCTGGTGAAGTATTGAAAATTACTGCTGTTAACGCTGAATTACCATTGGCTGATAAAGATGCTGTACGTTCATTCAACGTATCATCTGGTGTTACTTCTAACATCAACCAATTCAACACTTCTACTGCAAGTGATGTAACATTATTTGTTTCAGCTTCTGCTGCACAAATTGCTGCATTCTACGCTGCTGGTACTGCTGCTATTAACTACTCTGTAGTTCCTGCTGATTACTCTAGAGGTGATTTCGAAGCTGGTAAAAACCCAGTTCAATCAGTTGATGCTGATATCGAAATTCCAGAAGTTGATCTTGAATTGAAATCAGAGGCTATCGTTGCTAAGACTAGAAAGTTGAAAGCAGTATGGACTCCTGAATTAGCGCAAGACCTTAACGCTTACCACTCAATCGATGCTGAAGCTGAATTAACTTCTATGTTATCTGATTATATCTCTTTAGAGATTGACTTAGAAATCTTAGATATGTTAAAATCTAACGCATTGACTACTGAGTACTGGTCAGCAACTATCGGTGAAGAGTACAACGCTTCAACTGGTGCTTGGTCTGGTGCAGCTACAGGAATGGCTTACCAAAAGAATACATGGTTCCAAACTTTAGGTACTAAATTAAACAAAGTATCTAATAAGATTCACCAATTGACATTAAGAGGTGGAGCTAACTTCGTAGTTGCTTCTCCTGATGTATGTACAATTTTAGAATCTATCCCTGGATTCACTGTATCTGCTGATAAAGATGCAATGTCTTTCGCAGCTGGTGTAACTACTGTTGGTGCTATCGCTAATAGATACACTGTGTACAAAAACCCTTATATGACTTCTAACGAAATCTTATTAGGATTCAGAGGTTCTAACTTCTTGGAAACTGGAGCTGTTTACGCACCTTACGTTCCATTAATTATGACTCCTTTGGTGTATGACCCAACAAACTTCACACCACGTCGCGGGGTGATGACTAGATACGCTAAGAAGATGGTCCGTCCGGAATACTATGGTCGTATTTTTGTTAAAGATTTAGCTTCTATCTAATAGTAAGTTAAACTTATAGAATTAGAGGGATAGGAAACTATCCCTCTTTTTTTATGCCGTTTTGTGTAAAACTCTATATTTATATAAAAAAGAGTTCTATGGATGTAATATACAAAATATCTTCACCAAATAAAAAAGTATATATTGGGAGGACTGATAACTTTAATAGAAGGATGATTGAGCATAAGCATGCGGCCTATACTAAAAAATTATCAAACTCATTATATAAGGCAATTCGTAAGTATGGGTGGGATAGTATGATTAAAGAAATAATTTGTGAAGTAGAATCAGATAAAGCACAAAAATTAGAAGAAGAATTGATATTAGCACATAATTCAGTTCGTAAAGGGTATAATGATACATATATTGGTTCTGGTGGTGATGTTTGGGTTGGTAGATATGATTCTGATGAGTATATGGAATTTATTCAAAAAATGAGTGAATTATCTAAAGGTGAAAAAAATGGTATGTATGGTAAATCTCATTCAGAAGAATCCAAACAAAAGCTTAAAGAAAAAGCAAAAGGTAGATTCTCATTAGATTGGTACATTAATAGAAATGGAAAAGAAGAAGGTACTAAATTATATGAAGAGAGAAGAGTGTGGTTAAAGAATAGAAATTTACCAAAAGATAAAAATGGTAAGTTTCTTAAAAAAGGAGGCTAATTTTTTAAAATTTAAATTGAATTATATTTATATCATATGATGTTAAGTTGGCAAAAATATTATGAAAAGTTTAAACACATTGGTAATATCAATGAGGTGGCAGCTCAATATAATATGTACGTTTACCAAAATGAAGAACAATACGATATTGAACTAATTCGTAAAATGGGTAGAGATAGTTGGTTTATCTTACAAGAGGGTATTTCAAACTATATTATTTTACAAGAAGGTCAAAATGAATATGGTTTAATGCAAGAATACTAATGGGAAATAAAAGAATATCAGAATTACAAATTGAAGTTAATCCACAAATAAGTGATTTAGTGGCATTGGCATCTGATGGAACTTCTAAAAGAACAACATTAGGTTCAGTTGTTAATGCTGAACTGCCCGCAACTTTTGGTGAAACAACCATAAATGGTGATTTAAATGTAAATGGTGATATAAATGTTTCAACTATCGTATCAGCATCAGTTCTTTACAAAAGTGGTTCAACTTTACATGGTAATTCAGCAGATGATATTCATATTTTTACTGGTTCCCTTTCCATAAGTGGTTCTACGGAATTGGGTGGTGATATTTATCCACAAACTCCTCAAGGAGCAAGATTAGGAACTCCAGAAAAACCATTCAGAGAAATCTACCTACAATCGGGTTCTATCTCTATTGAATCAGATACACCTGATGCCCCATCTGCTTTAATTTCCAACTTTAATGGTAATGTTGATATTAGAGCAGCAGGATTTTCTATTTCTTCAGGTTCTTTAACTCCTTTTAGAATTAATGATGAAGGACAGATTATAGTAAAAAATTCATTCCAAGACCCTACCAATCAAGCTGTATTTAGAATCATTGGTAATAATGAAGCAAGTGAATCGGCGGCTGTAAACCCTGGAAGTTTAGTGCATGTTACTGGATTTGATGGTATTACCAATAGAAGTGTATTTGATTCGTATGGTGGTAGTGGGGTATTCTCTCAACTTATTTTAAGAAACGCAGCTGGAACTGCTGCTAACCCAACCTCTACCACCGCTGGTATTATTGGTAGAGTAGCCACATCTGGATATATTTCCGATATTGGGTTTGGTGTTGAAGGAGCAACAGCCCCTCCTGCTTCAATGAACTTTTACACACCTGGATATAGTAGTGGTAGTAGAGAAACAATGATTCGTTTTTATGCAACTGCTAATAATGAACTAGACCCAACTAATTATTCAGCTGTAATTAAAGCTGATGGAGTGGAAGTAACGGGTTCTATGAGTGTTACTGGTTCGGTTGATGTTAGGGGTGATTTTTACCACAACGGAAATAAACAATACAACTACGGACAATTCTATTCACTACAAACACAATCTGGTTCAGCAGATGTTGCATACCCAATGAAGTTTGAAGTATCGGATGGTTCGGATGGTGTATCTATTACAAATAATGCAAGTGGACTTCCAACGAGAATTACACCTACACATTCTGGTGTATATAATATTCAATTCTCAAATCAATTGGGTAACACCGCAAATTCGGACATCACATTTGATATATGGTTCAGAATAAGTGAAACAAATGTTCCAAACTCAAATACAAAGTTCAGTTTGATTAAATCATTGGGAAGTGGATTATATGCAGTAGCTGCATTAAACTTCTTAACTCAAATAAATGCTGGACAATATGTAGAAATTATGTGGAGTTCTGCTGCATCAACTGCACGATTTGAATATTTGGGAACACAAACAACTCCAACCAGACCAGCAACTCCATCAATCATATTGACCGTAACACAAATAGCATAATTTTTAATTCCGTTCCAAAATACCTATTCTTTCTTTTCTTAATATTTATAGATAAGTTAATTAAGAGAGGAATAATAAATGGCAGTAGAATACATATATCCTGGTTCATCATCATTCACTACGGGTTCAA
>Ga0209653_1000345_pt1 | contig 41569 bp, 38 predicted proteins | sample SaaInl6LU_22_DNA_FD_184644 | JGI IMG/M metagenome (GOLD analysis project Ga0209653, IMG submission 184644) | Marine microbial communities from expanding oxygen minimum zones in the Saanich Inlet - ESP_116LU_22_DNA (SPAdes) (version 2) | ecosystem: Environmental > Aquatic > Marine > Intertidal... | reverse complement strand
TTTCCAAAATATAAACCCCTGGGGCAAGTGGTGATACGTTGATCACATGTTGCGTTCCTGAACAAGTAGTAGACTGTACTCGTTTTCCTGTGAGGTCATAAACCACATAGTCTAGTTCTTTTGCCGTGTTGTGGTCTAAGTGCAACAGCTCACTTGTTGGGTTTGGGTACAGCATCCCTTTTTGTTTAGAAGATATTTGCAGGGGACTAGATAAAATGGGATCTCCTTCTAATGTAAAGGACTCATCTGCATAAATCTCTAAGCTTCCATCGTCTTGTATTTCGGGTTGTATGTATATGGTATGGGGAATTCCTGCGGTTTTGATGGCTTGCCCTATGGCTGCGGCATCTGCTTGTGCAGGTATGTTTACAATAGAGGTTGCATTTGTTGCTGTTTGTTTCATGATAAAGCTACGACCATTGGCATCGTTTAAAGCAGCAAGCTCCTCTGCCGTGAACGTGATGGGAGTGCCGTTGGTTCCCCATCTCTTGCTATCTACTTCGTCTACTAAGCCATTAGAATTGCGGAAAGAAAACGTTATTTGTACTCCTCGCTCACTACCAAAAACTTCGTAGCCTTGAGCAACAAACCAGTTGTTTTGAGAAAGCTCATAGGAATCCGTTGTGATGCGAAATGTTGGCGTACCCGTATTCAAATTGAATCCGAAATTTTCTCCTGTAATTTCAGTTTCTACACCATTTATTGTTATGGTTGTGGTAAATGAAGAAGCCAATTCGGAATTTACCAATTCAAGAGTACTGGTTGCTCCATCGCTAGAGGTACCTATTGCTTGGTAATAATTTTCCTCAAAATCATTAAATTTAAGGTCTGTAAACGTTAAAACGCGAAATGTTTGGTACTCTGGTAATGTGAGTTCAGCAACAGGCGAACTCCCTGGATCATCTAGGGTTTTAACCATTTGGCTTTGTGCTTGTAGGGGATTGAGTAAGCCAATGCCTAGCATCAGTAGAATGGTAAAAAATAAGTGTAATTTTTTCATAAAACAATGATTTTGGTTTGTAATAATTATCAAATATATAAAAAACTAATTTTATATTGTGATTTGTGTAATTTAAATCGCAATTATTTTCTGATATACTAAAAAAAGAAGTACTGCTTGAGGAATGTGTAATCGGTAAGTGCTGAAGAGCCATCTGATCTATATTTGACTTGCTGCTAGCTTAGCATATCCTCTAAAAAACATTTATTGTCAGTGTATTTTTTATTACCTTGGTGTTGTTATCGATTAAAAAAAAGTTATGATTTCACAAAAAATAAAAATATTAGTTCTGCTCTTTGGGTTTGTCCTGTCAATGTTTTCACTCTCTGCACAAGACGTAGTGCCCAACAATCAAAATGATTTTAATCCTGTATTGAACAGACAAAGTTCGCCTTACAGGGCATCTTTAGGAATTCCAGGAAATCAATACTGGCAAAACCAAGCAGATTATACGATTGAGGCCACACTAGAGGAAGAAAAAAATACGATTACAGGAACGTTGACGCTTCGCTATCACAATCATAGTCCCTATGACCTAAAGTACATATGGATGTATGTAGAGCAAAACAGATTTACAGAAACCTCTAGAGGAACCTTAACAACGCCCATCAACGGCAATCGCTATTCTGGAGACCTCACCGGTGGATGTAAGATATCAAACCTTGTAGCCAAAGCAACCAAAAGAAGCAAACCTTCTTCTAAGCATATCATTACAGACACCAGAATGCAAGTGTTTTTTGAGGAAGCCATACCTGCTAGAAAAGGGATAGCTACGGTAAGTATGGATTTTACGTATACCATACCCGAAGCAGGAATGGATAGGATGGGAAGACTAGAAACTGAAAATGGAACTGTGTATTCTATGGCACAATGGTATCCAAGAGTTGCTGTTTTAGATGACATAAAAGGATGGAACATAGCGCCGTATTTAGGAGCAGGAGAGTTTTATCTAGATTACGGTGATTATGATTATAAAATAACAGTTCCTTACGATCATGTGGTGGTGGGTTCTGGAGCCTTGGTCAACAGCAAAGAAGTACTAACGGCTACAGAAATCAATCGATTGGAGAAAGCCTCTAAAAGTGATGAAAGCGTGTATATCATCAACCCAGACGAAGTCAATCAAATTTCAAAAACCAGACCCCGTCAGCGTGGAACTTTAACCTGGCATTTTAAAATGGAAAACACCAGAGATGTTGCTTTTGCTTCTTCCAAAGCATTTGTTTGGGATGCAGCTAGAATAAACCTTCCTAGTGGAAAAGCGTGTTTGGCACAATCTGTTTATCCGAAAGAAGTAGGAAGTCAATCGGCTTGGGGTCGATCTACAGCGTATACCAAAGCATCTGTTGAACATTATTCTTCAAAATGGTTTGAATATCCTTATCCAAATGCTGTAAATGTTGCTTCAAATGTAGGAGGAATGGAGTACCCAGGGGTTAGTTTCTGTAGTGCCCAAAGTGAAGGTGCGCGTTTGTGGGGAGTCACCGATCACGAATTTGGTCACAATTGGTTTCCAATGATTGTGGGGTCAAACGAACGATTGTATCCTTGGATGGATGAAGGATTCAATACCTTTATCAATTATTACAGTTCAAAAGCATTCAACGATGGAGAGTATCCCAATCATTTGATTCAAGGAAGAAAGCGTTTGCATGCTTACGTATCAAAAAACAGAGAAGGGATAGATACTTATCCAGATATTGTAAGTACACGAAATTTAGGAAATACAGCTTATGGAAAACCGGGCTTAGGAATGATCATGTTGCGAGAATATATTTTAGGACCAGAGCGTTTTGATTTTGCGTTTAGGTCTTATATTAAAGACTGGGCTTACAAACACCCACAGCCTTCAGATTTTTTCAATGCGATAGAAAATGGAGCAGGAGAGGACCTCAATTGGTTTTGGAAGGGATGGTTTTATGGAACAGGAAATATTGATTTGGCCATTTCTTACGTACAGCCATACGAAGGTAATTATGTAGTGGTGTTAGAAAACAAAGGAGATTTTCCAATGCCAGTACATCTTAGAGTAACTTATGAAGATGGGACCATAGAAGAGAAAAAGGTGCCTGTAGAAATATGGCAAAGAGGTGATCGCGGAATTATGTGTTGAAAACAGATAAGACCTTGAAGTCTATTGAAATAGATCCTCATAAAATCATACCAGACATCAATAGCTCAAATGACAAATGGCCAAGTGATCTTTATGAAGAGTAAAAAAAAAAGGTTTCAGAAGTTTCTGAAACCTTTTTTTATGGGTCTATCTTTGACCAAAAATAGCACTACCTACCCTTACCATGGTGCTACCTTCTTCAATAGCGATTTGGTAATCACCACTCATTCCCATAGAAACCGTTGTGAATTGCGGTTGATGTGGTTTTAATTGCTCGTAGAGCGCTTTTAATTTTCTAAATTCGTTTCTGATTTGTACCTCATCTGCAACAAAACTAGCCATTCCCATGAGACCTACTATTTTAATGTTTTCCATATTTTTGTAGGTTTCATTAGCTAAAATAGAAGTGATTTCATCTTGAGTCAATCCAAATTTAGTTGCTTCATTTGCTATTTTAAATTGTAGAAGACAATGGATTACACGGTTATGTTTTTTAGCTTGTTTGTTGATTTCTTTTAATGTAGAAAAACGATCTACACCATGAATCAAATCAACAAAATGAGCCATGTACTTGACTTTGTTGCTTTGCAAATGTCCAATCATATGCCATGAAATGTCCTTTGGCAGTTCCTCGTGCTTGGTGACCATTTCTTGAACTTTGTTTTCACCAAAAACTCTTTGACCGGCAAGATATGCGTCTTGAATAGCTGAAACGGGTTTGGTTTTAGAAACAGCAACTAGGGTAACTTGCGTTGGGATGTTTTGCTTGATAGCACTTAGATTGTTGGCAATACTCATGGCTTAGGTTTTAGTCGTTGTGTAAAAATAAAAAATCCCCATGGACTTTTATGTTCATGGGGATTGAATTCTTTATCAATGAATTACTTCAAAATAGAAATAATTTGTGAAGCCAATTCTGTACCAATACGATCTTGTGCCTCTAATGTAGCAGCACCGATATGAGGAGTCAATGAAATGTTAGGATTCATCAATACTTTCAAAGCAGGCTTTGGCTCGCTTTCAAAAACATCTAAAGCCGCTTTTGCGATTTCTCCATTTTCTATTGCCTCTAACAAAGCAACTTCATCGATTACACCACCACGAGCAGCATTGATGATGATTGCTGTATTTTTCATGATTTTAAACTCTGGAGTACTGATCACGTATCCATCTTGTGCAGGTACATGTAAGGTAACAAAGTCTGCATTTTTCAATACTTCTTCTTTCGTTGTCGTATGGATGGTAAAGTTTACCTTTTGCCCATCAAAAAACTCTAGATCTAAATCTACTTTTTCAAAGAAAGGATCAAAAGCGATAACTTTCATTCCTAGTCCTAAAGCTATTTTCGCTGTGGCTTGACCAATACGTCCAAAACCAATAACTCCTAATGTTTGTCCTTTCAACTCAACACCTTTAGCATAGCTTTTCTTTAAAACTCCAAATTTTGAATCTCCCTCTAATGGCATGTTTCGATTTGCGTCTTGTAAAAAACGTACCAAACCAAACAAGTGAGCAAAAACCAATTCTCCAACAGAATGAGAAGAAGCAGCAGGCGTATTGATTACGTGTAACCCTTTGTCTTTTGCGTATTGAACGTCAATATTATCCATTCCAACACCACCACGACCAATGATTTTGATAGATGGACAAGCATCAATCAATTCTTGTCTTACAGTTGTTGCAGATCTTACTAAGATCACGTCAATATTATTTTCGTTGATGTAGTTTTCTAATTGATCTTGAGCAACTGTGTTTAAAATCACTTCAAATCCTGCTTTTTCTAAGGCAACTACCCCAGATTGTGCTAAACCGTCGTTTGCTAAAACTTTCATTTAATTATTGTTTTTTGCTTAAGTATTAAGCGTTAAAATTTTTTCATTATGTTTATCAATGCTTGTACGCTTTCTTTCGGCATTGCATTGTAGATTGAGGCTCTAAACCCACCAACTGAACGGTGACCTTTTACGTTGCTAATTCCTGCTGCGGTACAAGCGTCTAAAAATTCAGCATCTCTAGAAGTATCATTTAATAAGAATACAACATTCATGAGTGATCTGTCTTCTTTGGCAACATGATTGACAAAAGAAGGATTGTTGTCAATTTCTTGGTACAACATGGCTGCTTTTTCTTCATTGGCCTTAGCAATTACTTTTAGACCTCCTTGCGCTTTCATGTATTCTAAATTCAACATAGACACATAGATTGCAAACACAGGAGGGGTGTTAAACATGCTTTCTCCTTTGATTTGTACTTGGTAATCTAACATTGATGGAATGGCTCTACCGGTGTTTCCGAGAATGTCTTTCTTTACAATAACCAAAGTAGCACCAGCTGGACCAAGATTCTTTTGAGCTCCAGCATAAATAATTCCAAACTTAGACACGTCTACAGGTTTAGAAAAGATATCAGAAGACATATCTGCTACTAGCGGTGCTTCTGTTTCTGGGTAAGCTTGAAACTGAGTTCCGAAAATGGTATTGTTTGAGGTAAAGTGTACCAAATCTACGTCAGTAGGAATTTCGTATCCTTTAGGGATGTAATTGTGGTTGGTGTCTGCCGAAGAAGCAACTTCTATAACTTCTCCAAAGTTTTTAGCTTCTTTAGCAGCTTTTGTACTCCAAGACCCTGTATTGATGTAGGCTGCTTTTCCATTATCTTTTTTGATTAGGTTGATGGCAGACATTAAAAATTGAGTTGAAGCACCTCCTTGTAAAAATAGGACTTCGTGAGTACTTGGAACCTCTAAAATTTCTTTGACCAATGCAACAGCTTTGTTGTAAACTGCAACAAACTCTTTACTACGGTGGGATATTTCAATTAATGATAAACCTGTATTGTCAAAGTCTAGAATAGCTTGACTAGCTTTTTCAAATACTTCTTGAGGTAAAATGGAAGGACCTGCGCTAAAATTATGTTTTTTCATTATTTTTATAGTTAAGTTTTGAATCGTCAAATTTACAAAATCTAGATTCTTTAACTTTAAGATTGAGGATTTATTTTTAACGTTTTTTATATTGACATCAAAAATTTAATGGTGTCAATATTATCTGCATAATTCCATAATTTTGGAAGTTGAGTTTGACCAAATTTTATGCTATCCTCAATACTTAACTCTGTGGTGATGCATTGAATATGATCGGACTCCTCAGCGAGTTTGCGCTTAAGGGTTTCTAAATCTTCGTAAAATTCATAAAAAAGGCTTGCAATTGGTGAAGCATAACTTTGATCTTCCTTTAACATTAAAAATCCATTCTCTTTGATGTCAAAAAGACTCATCAAATATACTGCTTTGTTGTAGTCGTAGTTGTTTGCGTATTTGGTGTATTTGATGATGTCTCTGTATTTGAATACTGCTTTAAATAACACATCAAAATCGTAGTTTTTTGGAACAAATATTTTAGAAACACTCCTGCAACCCAAACCGTAGTACCTAAAAACATCTTCTGCAAGGGCTTCTAATTGTTCGTGACTCTCTTGACCACTTAGCACTGCAATAGAATTTCTGTTCTTTCTTATGATGTTTGGGTGTTTTCCGAAGTAATAATCAAAGTAACGTGCCGTATTGTTACTACCTGTTGCAATTACAGCATCGTAGTCTTTTAACTTTTCCTCTGTAAAAGTAAAACTACCTTTAAAACAGGGTTCAAGATGTTCTAAATACTTTGCAATCAATGGGATAAAGTATTTGTCGTTTGATGATAACTTTGCCAAAACATGATGACCTGTTATGGCCACACATAAAAAATCATGAAACCCAACCAAAGGAATGTTACCTGCCATTATCACAGCAATGGTTTTTTTATTTTGATCATGAAGTTGATAAGCTTGAAGCCAAGTAGAAATTTCATCTTCTCTCAAAGCAAATGACCAGTTTTCAAAAGCAAACAAAACATTGTCTTTTGTAAACCAGCTATTGTATTCCTCAGCCCTGTTGATTTGTGTCTTAAACACTTCAAAAAACAAATCATTAAAAGGAATATCTTCTTTTTTGTCAATGCCTTGGCTAGTAAATTGCGAAAGGAAGCGTCCTAGAGCAACAAATGCTTTTTTTCTCTTATCTAAACTCATTATAAGTTACTTTGTGGGTTTTCTGTGAATATAAAATATACTATTTTTGTGGCACAAATTTAAAGAAAAAAGTACGATGGCAATTATAATAACAGATGAATGTATCAATTGTGGGGCTTGTGAACCAGAATGTCCAAATAATGCTATATATGAAGGCGCTGAAGAGTGGAAGTATGCTGAAGGAACTTCCTTAGAAGGAGATTTTGTGCTTCCAAATGGAAACACTGGAAATGCTGACGAGGATCAAGAGCCAATTTCTGACGAAGTTTATTATATTGTGCCAGACAAGTGTACAGAATGTAAAGGATTCCATGATGAACCTCAGTGTGCTGCCGTATGTCCTGTTGATTGTTGTGTTCCTGATGAAGATGTTGTTGAAACTGAAGAAGAGCTCTTGTCTAAACAAGCTTTCTTGCATAAAGATTAAGTCTTTTTAAAAAACGGAAAAACGCAAAGCACCCATCATGAATTCACATGATGGGTGCTTTTTTATAAACTATTCGGCAATTGCTTAACGTTCGAAAAAGCTAAACATACAACCCCCGTATCTTTTGGCTTGAGTGAAATTAGGCAAGTGACTCAAATCTGTTTGTTGAGCATGTTCAATAATCAAAGTCCCTTGCTCTTCGAGTAGATTGTTTTTCCAAACCAATTCGGTTATTTTAGAAAACTGTTCTTCGTTAAAATCATAGGGAGGATCTGCAAAAATCACATCGTATTTACCGTTGTGTTTTTCTAAAAAAGAAAAAACATCTGCTTTGATGGTGTTGATATCAAACTCTAATTCTTTGTTTATTTTGTTGATGTAGTGGATACATCCACTGTGCTGGTCAACAGCTGTGATGTTTTGATTTCCTCTAGAACTAAATTCAAAACTGATATTTCCTGTACCAGAAAAAAGGTCAAGGACCACAATTTCTTGTAGGTGATACCAGTTGTTGAGAATGTTAAATAAACTCTCTTTTGCCATATCCGTGGTGGGTCGAACCGGAAGGTTTTTTGGGGCAGTTAGCCTTCTAGATTTATATTTCCCCGAAATAATTCTCATGTGTGTAATTGTAATAAATTAAAATGTGCTTGAGGCAAACAGGAAATATCTGGACCCAAAGAAGGATTTAAAGTAGCAAATATGCTTACATTTCTTACATAATGATAAAGAAGCTGGTAGGTTTCATCTGTTTCTTTGATGTTACCGTAAAGGGTCAAGATAAAAAGATTGGGATCCATATCCAGTTGCTCTGCAACAAACAACACATAATAAACAAAATCTTGTTCTGTTTGATAGTCAAAACAATTGCTAAGTATCAATTGGTTGTTTTCGATGACGAGTAGCTGAAAATTATTTTTGTACACATTGACAAACATCCTTTTGAAAGTGATGTCATTTGTTTTTAAAATATTATTTAAAAATACTGTAGACGAATGTAAAAATGTAAAAGTACCAAACGAGTCAAAAATGTAGTTGTTGATGTTTACAAAGGGGATGTAGACATTGTTTGCCTTTATAAGAGGTAACTCGTCATAACTGATAAAGTCATTGTCAAGTACCTTCACTGTGTTTTGTAAGTAATTGCTCAATAAACTTTGATCGAAATACGACTGTGGTACAAAAGTACTCAGTTCATTGTGATGAATAAACACAACCTCGTCATAAGTATTGTGCAGAAGAATATTGTTTTTGAAAGTGTTTTTTACTTCTTCAAGCATACGATTAGGACTACTAATATTTGAAGTAAAAGGGAGTTCAGTAATGCTTTCGTATTTTTTTGTATTGGTATTATACACGCAAAAAGAAAATCCATCCGAACTTAATTGGATGGATAACTTTTGTGATTTATGGTTAAGTTTTTCCTTACTCATTTTTTATCATTGCATCATATAATGGTGGCCAGTTTCCAGCAGTTGTTACCTCGTTTAGCGAACCAATCGAAACAAACCCTCCTGGGATGTCATCACCACCTAAAGCTAATTTTTCTTGTTTGACAAGTGATAAACTCAAATCTTCTAGGATATCCGCTTTGTCTATTTGTACTTGAAATACTGAGGCTAGTACATCATTAGATCTTAGAATTACTGCAGATTGAATATTGAATAGTTTGTCACTATTTGGGATTTTCAACATGTCATGGTAATTTCTACCTTTAAATATTTTTTCTTTAACAGACTCATAACCAATGGTGTCTGTTACTTTTTTCTCTATGTCGACCATCAAAGGAGACCAACTTGTTCCTCTGTTTTCTTTTACGATCTCTGTATGGGTGTCCGTAATTGGAAATTTAGCAGTGTCTATAAATTTAATCAAAGCCTCACCATTGCTAGTGAATCTTCCTAAAATAGTATTGTGAGCATCTTCAGCATCAGCAATCAATTTAAGTTGTTTGATGACTTGAGCGTAACGTTCTTTTTTAATTTTATTAAACTCTATTGGCTCTCTTATTCCACTGTATATCAAATAAGTCAAAAGTCCTGCAATGGCAATTAATACAATGGACACGACAGGGGTTAGGTGAATGGGTAAATATTTGATGATCAGAAATGCCAATCCAACAGTTACTACTATTCCTAAAAGGATAAATAAAATCATTTTTTTTGTATATTTATTTGATAATGTATGCAGCCAAATTTACAATTTTTTTTTATTCATAAAAACTTTTACACGTATTTCAATCCTTATATTTGTATAAATTTTTTGTATGATAAAATCTTCCGCGGTTTTTTATAAAACCTTGTTAAAGAAGTTTCCTTTTGAACCAACAGATATTCAGAATGATTTGTTGAGACAACTTGCTGATTTCTCGTTTGATACTGATGATGAAGCTATCTTTATCCTGAAAGGATATGCGGGTACGGGTAAAACCACAACCATAAGTACTTATGTTAACCATTTGTGGGAAATTGGAAAAAAGTCGGTGTTATTGGCGCCAACAGGTAGAGCTGCTAAAGTCATTTCTAATTACTCAAAGAAAAAAGCACATACCATTCACAAAAAAATATATCATCCCAAGAAGCAACCCAACGGAAATGTAGCCTTTGTCAAACAGCCCAACAAACACACCAATACTTTTTTTATTGTAGATGAATCTTCAATGATTGCTGATAGTTCTGGAGAGGTGAATTTATTTGAAAAGAACTCCTTGCTTGATGATTTGATGGATTATGTTTACAATGGATTGAATTGTAAATTGATATTTATTGGAGACATCGCACAATTACCTCCTGTAAGATCCGACATAAGTCCAGCCTTATCCGTTGACACATTGTCAGTAAACTATGGAAAAAATCCTTATCTATTAGAACTAGATCAAGTGATGAGACAGCACGAAGGATCGGGGATTTTATCTAATGCAACTGAATTAAGAGCACAATTAGAAAGTGCTGGGGTTTATGATTTTCAATTTAATTTAAATTTTCCGGACATTGTTCGTTTGCAAGACGGATATGATGTTGAAGAAGCAATTGTAGGGGCTTACGACAGTGCAGGAGTAGAAGATACAGCCTTTATCGTACGGTCAAACAAGAGAGCCAATCAGTACAATCAACAAATAAGAACTAAAATTCGAGGTCAAGAAAGTGAAATCTCTGCTGGTGACTATGTCATGGTTGTAAAAAACAATTATTTTTGGTTGAAAGATACCTCAGAGGCAGATTTTATAGCCAATGGTGATATTTGTGAGGTACAAGAAATATTCAATATCAAAGAATTATATGGTTTCCGCTTTGCTGAAGTAAAATTAAGATTGGTCGATTATGAAAACTTGAAACCCATTGAAACTGTTGTTTTGCTAGACACCTTAACCTCAGAATCTCCCTCTTTGACCTATGAAGAATCTAATCGTTTGTACCACCAAGTATTACAAGATTATGCAGATGAAAAATCAAAGTACAAACAAATGTTGTCGGTTAAAAACAACCATTACTTCAATGCGCTACAAATAAAATTTGCCTACGCGATGACTTGTCACAAGTCCCAAGGTGGACCAATGGGACACAGTTTTTATAGAACAACCGTATTTGCCTGAAGGGTTTAATAAAGACAGTTTGCGTTGGTTGTATACTGCCATCACTAGAGCAAAAGAAAAAGTATATTTGATAGGATTTCAAAAGGATTATTTTCAAGATTCTGAACTTTAAAATTTTGGAAGTGTATCATTTGTTTTACAAATTTAAATGCTCAAAAGAATGATGAAAATAGATATCAATGCAGATTTAGGAGAAGGCTTTATGTTTGATGAAGATTTGATGGCTTTGATTTCTTCTTGCAATATTGCTTGTGGAGGTCATGCGGGTACAGAAAATTCTATGCGAGCAACCATCCGTTTGGCAAAAGCAAATGGAGTAACCATTGGTGCTCATCCCTCATATCCCAATCCAGAAGTTTTTGGAAGAGAAGAAATGAATATTTCTGATGCGTTACTTAAAAAGACCCTCAGAGACCAAATAATGACTCTTATTCGTATTGCAAAAGAAGAGGGAACAGTCGTTCGCTATGTTAAACCTCATGGCGCATTGTATAATAAAGCTGCTGTTGATCAAGAAATGGCTGCCCTATTGGTAGAGGTTGTACAACAAATAGAACCTAGTGTGGGCTTGATGGGCTTGGCTGGATCTGTGTTAGAAGAAGAAGCCAAAAAAGGATATTTAATGTTTATAAAAGAAGGTTTTGCAGACCGAAAATATACCTCTGATAGGACTTTGGTCTCTAGAAATCTATCTTCGGCAGTAATACATTCAAACGCAGCAGTATGGGCACAAGTAGAACAAATGGTGCGTGATCAAAAAGTCATGAGTAACACACAAACTGAGGTTGAAATTAAAGTAGATAGTATTTGTTTTCACGGAGATACTCCAGAAGCTTTAGCACTTCTTACAGCGGTAAGTCAACAGTTGAAAACCCATAAAATAAAAGTAACAAATGCCATTTAGCGTTGTAAATTATGGAGAGGCAGCTTTGTTGATCAATTTTAAAGCTGAAATTTCAGTTCAAATGCATCAGCAGGTTAGGGCATTTTATCACCAACTGAAGCAAATGAATTTGTTGGGCGTACAGTCTATACTTCCAGCTTACCATTCCATTACCATTGTTTTTGATCCTTTTATAACCAAACAAGAGACGTTAAAACTTTTGATAAAAGACGTTAAAATAGATGAGAAGCAACCTGCACCACATCGTAAAAACATTATTGAAATCCCCGTTTGTTATCAAGAGCCCTTTGCTTTGGATATGAGTTTTGTTTGTCAACATTCAGGATTGACAAGGCAAGAAATTATAGACCTGCATAGCGAAACCCCATATTTGGTTTACATGCTTGGCTTTGCACCTGGATTTATGTATTTAGGAGGTTTAGATGAACGTTTACAAATCCCCAGAAAGTTAACCCCAAGGTTACAGATCCCAGCAGGAGCTGTTGGACTTGCAGACAAACAAACAGGTGTATATCCTCTTGTGACTCCAGGCGGATGGCAAATCATTGGACAAACCCCACTTACGTTGTTTTCTGATACCCAACCTGCTTTGGTAGCTATGGGAGATTATGTAAAGTTTACACCTATTTCGGTTTCAGAATTTGAAAATATGCGCACACGATGAGTATAGAAATATTAACGTCTGGGTTTAATACAACCTTACAAGATAGAGGTCGATTTGGTTCACAAGACCAAGGCGTACCAACCAGTGGTTTTATGGATGTAGGGGCTGCACATATGGCAAATATTTTAGTCACCAATGAAAGAAATACTTGTTTGTTGGAAATGTCCCTGGTAGGATTAAAGTTCAAGGCATTACATGCCATTACCATCGCGATAACTGGAGCGAACATGAGTCCTATGCTGGCGGATAAACCCATCAGTATGTACAAAGCAATAGAAATTCCCGAAGGCGGTATTGTTTCGTTCAAAGGAGCCAGTTGTGGAGTGTATTGTTATGTGGCCGTTTTCGGTGGCATAAATGTTCCCAAGGTGCTAAATAGCCAATCTACTTATGAACCAGCGGCTATTGGGGGAATGCTAGGGAGGGCGCTCAAAAAAGGAGATTTGCTGCCTGTCTCCAATCAAACATTAAAACAAATACATTCAAAAGTAAGAGTTCCTCCTATGCTTACGAAAGTCAATTTAGAGTGCTCAAAAGGCCCTGAATGGGATTTGGTTTCAGATAAAAGTAAGGCCGTATTTTTTGAGACTACTTTTATGATTAGTAACCAAAGTAACCGAATAGGGATAAGATTAGAAGGAACACCTATCCAATTGTCTGAGAAAGATGAGATTATTTCTTCTGGAATTGTAAGAGGTACCGTGCAGATAACCAAGTCAGGTCAGCCCATTGTGATGATGGCTGACGCACCCACCACAGGGGGGTATATTCGTTTGGTAAATCTAACCCTAAAAGCCTGTGACCTTTTGGCTCAGGTTCCTATTGGAGGTGAAGCAAAGTTTTTGTTGTTGTCGTAATTCATTTGTTTTGTAAGACCGTTAACATAAAAAATAAATCTTATGCAGCCTCCCTTATGATTATGAATGTTTTTTTAGGGTTAATTTGAGGGCATTGCATAATGATAACTTTTTCTATTTTTTTGAAGTATAAAGTTTTGTTCAAATTGAATTTCTTTCTTTTCAAGTTCTTCGTTTTCGTCAATCCATAGTCTCATCAAGTGGTCAAATTCATACTCAGGCAAATCTTTACTTTTGATAATGCTGTTAAAGATATCATTCAATCTTTTTCTTTGTTCATGTAGGCTTAGTTGCTTGTTCATTGTGTTTGTTTTAAATTTTTAACAAATATCAAATTTATATGTGTTGTGTTCCTGCACAATTGATTATTTTTGATTTTCAATTTAAATCACATCCCAAATGGCAACCAATAAAAATGCAATTATACGCTATCAAGCCCTAGATAAATGTTTTAGAAATACAGGAAAGCGCTATGCGATGATTGATTTGATTGAAGTTTGTAATCAAGCTTTGTATGATTTTAACGGAGAAACAGATGGGATCAAGAGAAGACAGATCTATGATGATATCAATTTCATGAAAAGTGAGCAAGGGTATGCGGTAGACCTAGAAATAACGAAAGAAGGTAGAACGGCTTTCTACAGGTATTCAGATCCAAATTTTTCTATAAACAATCAGCCTATGAATGAAACTGAAGCCAAGCAACTGAAAGAAGCTTTGCTTACTTTGAATAGAATCAAAGGGATGCCACAGTTTGGTTGGGTTGAAGAATTGACTTTAAAACTAGAAAAAGATTTTGATTTTCATGAAACACCAAGAGAGATTTTGGGGTTTGAAAACAATCCTTTTCTAAAAGGTTTAGAGCATTTAAATACTTTGTTTAATGCCATTCAATATGAGAAAGTATTGACTATTGGATATCAAACCTTTAGGAAAGATCACGTAGAAGAAATTTACATGCACCCACAGTATTTAAAACAATACAACAACAGGTGGTTTGTTTTAGGGACTCATTCTAAGTACAAACCAGTCACAACACTCGCGATTGATAGGATTGAGTTTGTGAAGGAAAACAATGATAAATACAAAGTTTCAGATATTGATTTTACGGAACGTTATGAAGATATTATTGGGATTACTAGAGGGAATTTGGAAGACAAATTAACCAAGATTACTTTGAAAGCCAATTCTCGTTTGGCATCATACATCATTACTTCTCCGCTTCACGGTAGTCAGAAGAATGGTGAGTTCAATGAAGACGGATTAACTTTTACGTTAGACTTGATTCCAAATTATGAACTAGAGCAACAAATCTTATCTTATGGTGAAGCGCTAAAGGTAATGGCTCCACCCGAATTTGTAGATAAAATCAAAAGCAGGGTCAAGGCTAGCCTAACTAATTATAATTAACATTTTGTAGGTCTTGGGAAAACGATGGTTGACCTAACAAGATTTGGATTTATTGTGTATAACTGTTTTACTTTAATTTTTTATTTAAGACATACATAATGATGACATGGGGTATGGTGATGGCAGCTAAAAATGCGAAGAATAGGGTGTTGAAAGCAATTTCCAAATAGGTAGAATAGTAATATAGTACCACTAGTCCAACAATAGAGATGAACCAGTACAAAAAAGAAGATTTCAAATAATGTATCACATGTTGTTTTGTTAAAGTTCTGTGCAGTACTTTAATCTGATCTATAATTGAAGGGATAGAGTGCCAGATGATAAAATAAATAGCAAATGACCATAGTAAAGTTGAAATGCTAAATAAAAAACTGAAGAGTACAATAATGAACAATTCATAGAAAATATTAAACTTAAAGTTGGTGTTTTTGAGGTTAATTAGGTAAGAGAGTAGCGTAGAAAACAAAGAAGCCACTAAAAAGTACAAAAAGTAGTATTCAGGTATGCTGATGCCCGTCAGTTCTTTAATGATGTTAATGGTGTCAGGTGTGTTGCAATAGAAAATGAGCGCAAAAATTAACGCTCCATAAGTAGAGAAAAAAAGTTTAGACTTAAGGGTGTTGTTCAATAACAATCCACCGAGATGTTGTTCTCCAAAATGATAAAAACTAAACATTAGAAATGTAAATAAAGCTAAGCTGGGAATTGTCATAAACGAATAGGTGACAGCTAAAACAATGGTGACGTATAGGAACAAAAAATTTGAGGAGTTCAACTTATTTTTGTTTTTGTTTAAGTGAGAAATGATGGAGAGATCATTACTGCCATGAACGATACCAATAGTCACAATTATCAGATAGGCCAACACATCTTCATAAACGAAATTTAGTTGGATCGTTAACCAAAATAAGAATACTGTAATTAGAAGCTTTAGGTTTATTATTTTCATAATTTTTTTAGGCTAAAATAATCATTTTTTTTGTTTTTGTTTTTTTTTATATATATTTGAGGAAACTAAAAAACTATATTTTATGTATTTAACACTTAATAATTTAATTCTAGCCATGAAACCTATAGCAACTGATGACTATGTAGGGTTTACATTTTTCGTAGGTTGTATGGCAATGATGGCAGCATCTGTCTTCTTCTTTTTCTCAATGAATAGCTTTGACAAAAAGTGGAGAACTTCCATTTTGGTTTCGGGGCTTATTACTTTCATTGCAGCAGTACATTATTGGTACATGAGAGATTACTACGCTTCTTTTGGAGAGTCACCTACATTCTTTAGATATGTAGACTGGGTATTAACTGTGCCATTGATGTGTGTAGAGTTTTATTTAATTCTTAAAGCAGCTGGGGCTAAAAAGTCTTTGCTATGGAAAATGATTTTAGCTTCTGTAGTGATGTTAGTAACAGGTTACTTTGGTGAAGCTGTATATACTACAGGTTCAGGACCATCTGTATGGGGTACACTATCTGCATTAGCTTATTTCTACATTGTGTATGAGATTTGGGTTGGTGGTGCAAAAAAATTAGCAGAACAAGCTGGTGGAGCAGTATTAGAAGCTCACAAAATTTTATGCTGGTTTGTGTTAGTAGGATGGGCAATTTATCCTTTAGGATATTTAGCAGGAACCGATGGATGGTACGGTGGTGCCGGAGAAGTATTCGGGATTCAACTTTCTATAGATGTTGCATACAACATCGCTGATGCGATCAACAAGATTGGTTTCGGTTTGGTTATTTATTCTTTAGCAGTTAAAGCTTCTGACAAATAATAAAGCATTTATTTAAACATGAAAAGCCTTTTCTTTAAATAGAAAAGGCTTTTTTGTGTTTTGCGATGATGGTTTTGATCTTATTATTTCTACTTTTATATATAAGCTTACTTTATGACCGTAAAAATTAAATTAAACCTACTACTCATTCTTTTTTTTTATGGCTTTGTTTTTTCTCAAAACAAAGAAAGAACGATACTAGGTCAGTTAAAAGAAATGGATAGTAAGACAACGATTCCTTACGCAACAATAGTTATCCTTGATGGATTCACTAAAAAAGTTGTACAGGGTACAACAACCGATGAAAATGGAATTTTTCGAATCACAACTTCAAAGACAGACTTTCTTATTCAAATCAGTTTTATGGGGTATAAAACACGATTTCTTGAGAATTTTGACACTTCAAAATCTCTGATTGATTTAGGTATAATCCTATTAAAAGAAAACAGAGAAGCGCTAGATTCAGTAGAGTTAAGAGCTAATATTTCCAAAACTCAATTCAAACTAGATAAAAAAGTTTTTAATGTTGGTAAAGATATAGCAAGTACTGGAATGAGTGCTTTGGAGGTATTGAACAACGTTCCTTCAGTAAATGTGAATATTGAAGGAGACATAAGCTTAAGAGGTAGTTCAGGAGTTCAAATTTTATTAGATGGAAAGCCTTCGGTTTTAACAGAGTCTGGAGGTAATGCTCTTGGAACGATTACAGCTGACATGATTAAAAGTATTGAAGTCATCACAAATCCATCTGCTAAATATGATGCTGAGGGAACTGCTGGAATTTTAAACATCATCCTTAAGAAAGAAGAAAAAAAAGGATTGAATGGCTCGGTATCAGTTAATACGGGGATTCCTGATAATCATAGTGTGGGAGTAAGTATGAATAAAAGAACTCAGAAATTTAATTTGTTTACACAGTTTGGAGGGGGATATAAGTCTTATCCCCGTTACAATAAAAGAATCAACACAAATAAAATTAACAATAGTAAACTAGAATCAGAGGGAACGAGTTATCGAAATGAAGTCTTTTATAATTTAATCTTGGGAACAGATTATCACATTGATGACTATAATGTTTTGACGCTATCGGGAAATATAGCATATGAAATTGAAAGTCAACCTTCTGAAACTAACTTTAGTGCATATGCTGATGATCTCCTAGAAAGTGAATGGATTCGAACTGAGGTCACAGAAGCAATCAATCCAAAGTGGCAATATGAATTGAACTATAGCAAAGCGTTTAAAAACGACGAGGAGCATACCCTCATATTTAGTTCATTAGGTAGATTTTTTGGAAAAGAATTGACTTCGGAATTTTCAAATACACCTATATCCGATGCCAATCCAAATCAATTGACAGATACTCAGTATCAACAAGCAGATTATACGTTTAAATTAGATTATAAAAATCCAATTTCTGAGCAAGTAGAATTAGAAATTGGAGGCCAATATGTGATCAACGAGGTAGGCAACGACTACCAAGTAAAGAACTTTGATAGAGAGGATCAAGAGTTTGTTGTAGACCCTACATTGACCAATATATTTGACTACAATCAGAAAGTATTAGGGGTTTACGGAACAGTATCCTATGAAAACAAGAATTGGGGTGTAAAAGTAGGAACTCGTTTAGAAAACACAGATTTAATAATTACCAATAGGGGCTCAGAGGGAAGACAACAATACAATAGTTTGTTTCCTAGCGCTCATACCTCATATAAAATTTTAGAAAATTTTTCTTTGCAGGCTGGGTATTCAAAAAGAATTTATAGACCCCGTTTGTGGGATTTGAATCCTTTCATTAGTATCAGAGATAATTATAATATTCGTGCTGGAAATCCTGACTTGCTTCCAGAGTTTACAGATGCTTATGAATTGACTTCAATTTACAAAATAGGAAAAGCTAATCTAAGCACGAGTCTATATCACAAATACACAACGGACTTACAGGAGTCTATTACTATTTTTGAAGACAACATAACCACAACAACTCCCTTTAATATAGGGACGAGACGAAGTACAGGTTTAGAGGTAAACGGAAAGTATAGTCCTTTGCAATGGATGACGATTAATGGAGATTTGAATTGGAATTATTTTAACAGGAACGGTGCTTATTTAGGAACAAATTATAGCTTCTCCAATAAAAACTGGAGTACTCGTGTCAATACTAAACTTAGTTTTTCTCGAGATGTAGATATGGAAATAACCGGAAATTATAGATCTTCTAATCAAACTCTACAAGGAGAAAGAGCAGGTTACGCCTTTCTAGATCTTGGTCTAAGAAAGAAAATATTAATGGGAAAAGCTGTTGTTAACTTTGCTGTAAGAGATGTATTTGAGACAAGAATTTTTGAAAATATCATAAACAATGTAAACAGATATAACTATAGTTTTGGGCAGAGAGGAAGATTTATATCCTTAGGGTTTAGCTATGGGTTTGGTAAAGGTGAGGCGATGACTTATGCGGGTAAAAGCAGATAATATTTAAATATAAATTAAGATGAAAAAACAACTGATGAGTAATAAATCTTGGGGAATCAATCTTTCTATGTTATTGCTTAGAATCACCCTTGGATTGACTATGATTTATTTACATGGATTGCCCAAGCTCAATACTTTGTTTTCAGGCACTCAAATTAAATTTGCCAACCCTTTTGGTTTGGGAGCAATGGCTTCTCTGAGTTTAGTCGTATTTGCTGAAGTTATTTGTTCTGTTCTTCTGGTTCTGGGCTTGTTGACACGACTCTCTTTACTTCCTCTAATTTTCACGATGGGTGTAGCTGTATTCATCATACATGGAGGAGAAGGATTGAGGTCCCAGGAATCAGCGATTATTTATTTAGTAGGTTACTTGGTTTTATTTCTTCAAGGATCCGGTAAATATTCTCTAGATAGATTGCTCTTAAGAAAGTAACTTTTAACGTCGTTCTAGAGATCAGTCCAAAGGAGTATTCAATCAGTACCAACGTTTCTTTTTGGCTTTAGAACCTACAGATTTCCTCCCTTTCTTATATTTACTTCCTTTTTTCTTGTGGACTTCTGGTTTCGCATTAGGATCTAAAGGATAGGGATGATTTTCCTCAATAGGAATTATTTTTCCAAGTAGTTGTTGAATTTGATTGATGTAAATTTTTTCATCAGCAGCGCAAAAAGATAAAGCTCTCCCTTGTTTTCCTGCTCTACCTGTACGACCAATTCGGTGTACATATGACTCCGGGATATTTGGGATGTCAAAATTAATGACAATGTCCAAATCTGGAATATCAATCCCACGAGCGGCCACATCAGTAGCGATTAAAATATTGACATCATTATTTTTGAATTTATTTAAAGCCTTGGTTCTAGCAGTTTGTGTTTTGTCTCCGTGGATGGTATCCACTTTAAAATTGTTTTTTAATAGGGTTTCTTCTAGTTTGTCAACTCCAAACTTGGTACGTCTAAAAATAATCATATTGCCCGCTAGGTTGTTGCGTAACAAGTGCAAACACAATTCAATTTTTTTAGGTTTGGCAACCCTATACAATTCTTGGCTAATCGTTTTGGCTGCTGAAGTCCCTTTAGAGACTGATATTTTTTCAGGTTCAGACAACAATTCATTTGCCAAACGCTCTATTTTGGGCGGCATAGTGGCAGAAAAGAATAACGTTTGTTTTTCCTGTGGACACAAACGAGTGATTTTTTTTATATCATCAATAAAGCCTAAGTCTAACATCATGTCAGCTTCATCTAGCACCAAGATTTGAACAAAATCTAGGTTGATAATGTCTCTTTTGTGCAAATCTAATAACCTACCAGGAGTTGCAATCAATACATCAACCCCTTTGACCAACGACTCAATCTGCTGCTCTATGGATACACCTCCATAGACAGAGGAAGTTTTTAGTTGGGTATATGTGCTGTATTGTTTGAAGTTCTCCTCTATTTGTATGGCTAGTTCTCTCGTAGGACTTATCACCAATGATTTTATTTTTTTACTTTTTTTGCTTCCTTCATTTTGGGAATAGATACGATCCAAAATGGGTAAGGCAAAAGCTGCTGTTTTTCCAGTTCCTGTTTGAGCACAACCCATTACATCCATACCATCTAGCACAATAGGTATTGTCGCTTGTTGGATTGGAGTAGGAGTCGTGTAGTTTTGTTCAGCTACTGCTTTTAATATTTTAGGGTTTAAATCGAAGTCTTTAAATGTCATAGGTAGAAAATACTAGAAGTGCAAAGATAGGTAAAGTATTGATGAATTGTAGGCTGCTGTTTTGCTTTTGATTCCTGCGTGGTTAATCAAAAACTTCACAATAGGTTTGTTGAGACTTGGCGATTTTATTTTTTGCACAGACTACTTTCCAATACAGTAAGTGATATTAATTTGTATAATTCTGTTTAACAGGTATTTATGATGTATTGCAAGATATATTCTGACACTATTCTGACACAATAACATCAAAAAAGCATTAATTAAGCACTACTAAAGTTTAATTTATATACCCTTTGCTTATTTCTGTACCAATTAGCATAAAGACAAAAAATATAATTATTACAATTGTCAACCTGCCAAATGTTTTTGGGTTTTGACCCCATTTTGAGAATACAGTTGGTAAGAAAAAGAATAATAAAAAATTTAAGATGAATCTATTCACAAAGCTGATAATAGTTGAACTCAAATCTCGGTAAATTTCAATGCCATATATCATTTGTACTGTAAAGCAAATAAGCAGTAGAATCACATATTTTTTGTTCTTGTTGTAATACTGTTTTATGCCCATATATATTTTTTTGTCAGTTGGAAATACACACCTGAATACAATCCTTTTTTATAGTGTCTGATTCGTCTAATTTAGGGAGAGTTAGTTAAAATCTTCTAACAGGTCGTACATTGAATTTGCTTCCAAAACTTCCCCTTCCAACATAACCAGAATAATTCCCTGTGCTTATAAAATTTACCCAACGAGCATTTGCTCCATCTGCATTTGATGAAACATATATTGGTTCACTTGTTCCACAACCATAAGAATCCTCAATATTTTTGATGACACCATCTTTATATAATTCAAATATTTTTGTCAAAGTAGCAGTGGTTGGCAGAAACCAATCATCATAATCGTCAATAACAAAATCATAACAAAGTTCAACGGCTGTTGGTTCACTTGGGCAATTACCACAAAAATTTGCAAAGTAACCATTGGGTGACTTGCCATTGCCTTCGCTAATAAAACGGTAAATTGATTGTGATGAACTTTCACCATCTCCAATATTTCCTTGTCCTGGTGCAAGCCAACCCCAATCACCAAAAGGAGTATCGCAAGCCCAAGCAGCTTTACCTGCATCATATTCAGCAGCAACCATTCCTGATGTACCATCATAATTAAAGAGATAAATAATTATTCCTCCTTCAGCTTTGTCACCAACAGTATATTTTGATTGAGTTGAAACTGACTCGTTTGTTTGAATATCATATGTGTCACAATCATTATACTCAAAACTAAAACCCAAACCATATGTTTTATTGTAACCCGCATCAATTAACACCTCCCCATTTGAAGAATCAATTTCTGTTGAACCTACCCTGTCACCATTTACAGTTAAGTAAGCATATGCTTTGTCCCAACCATAATTTTGATTAACATTAATACTGTAATTTACTTTTATTTTTGAGTCATAATTTGCTGTCTTAAAAGCTTCAACTGAAACTGAATTTAGTTCAGGGTATAAACAGAGTGTTTCAAACGTCTTTTCCTCACCATAAAACACCCCAGATTCATTTTCAGCATATGCTTTTATATAATACAATGTATTGGGAGTTAGGTTTTCAAGAGTACCTTTAAATTGATTACCCTCATCAATACCATCTACTTTTTGGTCATTAACTGTTGGGTTTGCTTCAGTAGAGAAACAAAACCCTTTTGAGGTAATTGTACCTCCGCCATTTGAACTTACTCTTCCTGAAATCAAAGCATTGGTAGCAGTAATATTAAATACAGTATTGGTTTGTACTAATGCATCACCTACATTGGTACTAAACATAACTTCATTACCATAAAAAACGCCTAATGGATTTTCAAAGAATGTTCTAATGTAGTAAGTAGTGTTTTGGTTTAGGTTGGTTAGTGAAGCGGATATAGTACTACCACTCTTAACTATTTTAGTGTCTTCAACAGTAGGCAGGTTTTCCTCTCCATACACAAACCCTTGTGAAGTTACAGTGTCATCACAGGTTGGAGGTGTGATAGTGCCTGAAATGGTAGCTGAAACGTCTGTAATATTATCTGCTTCAGCTGTAGTCAGCTTTGGAGTTGGTTCACAAGAATCTTCTGCTGAACAAGACAGGATAATAAGTGCAATGGGAAGTAGTAGTTTTTTCATCTCTCAAAAATAGAAAAGTATTTGTGGCTTTTAGGATTTTTTACAAAAAGATAATCAAAGAAAACAAGGGTTACTTCCCAATACAGAAATTAGCAAAGATATTTCCTAATAGGTCATCATTGGTTACCTCACCTGTTATCAGACCAAAATAGTACAACGTTTCACGAATATCTATAGCCATTAAATCACTAGAGACTTGATTTAAGATGGCTTCATCCACTTTGTTGATTTCATTTAAAGCCTTCAGTAGAGCGTCGTAATGACGAGAGTTGGTCACAATGGTATCTTGATTGTTGAGTGCACCAATATTGACTCTTTTGGTCAATTCATTGGTCAAATGTTCAACTCCCTCTTTAGATTTTGCAGAAATGGATATGAGTTCTGGAATTTCATTTGTTAATTGCTGAAGCGTTTCTTTATTTACTTTATCGGCTTTGTTTCCTATTACAATCAATTGTTTTAGAGGAAACTTATTTTTAATAGACTCAAGTTCTGTTTGATACTTGGTATTTTGTAAGCTGTGTTTTGTCAAATCGACCAAATAGATAACTACTTGCGCCTGGCTAATTTTTTCAAATGTTTTTTGTATTCCAATACTTTCTACAACATCTTCTGTTTCTCTAATTCCTGCAGTGTCTATAAATCGATAAGACACTCCATCAATAATCATTTCGTCTTCAATGGTATCACGAGTGGTTCCTGCGATATCTGAAACGATAGCACGCTCTTCATTTAGTAATGAATTTAGCAGGGTAGATTTCCCTACATTGGGTTCTCCTACAATAGCTACAGGTATACCATTTTTGATTACGTTACCCACAGCAAAAGAATCAATCAAGCGTTTTAGGACCATTTGAATTCTAGCGACCAATTTCTTGAATTCAGTTCTGTCAGCAAATTCTACATCTTCCTCCGCAAAATCTAATTCTAATTCGATCAAAGAAGCAAAATTGATAAGTTGATCTCTGAGGAGTTGGATTTCATTAGAAAATCCCCCACGCATTTGTTGCATGGCAATTTGATGAGAGGCCTCTGAATCTGAAGAGATTAAATCGGCTACAGCCTCTGCTTGCGATAAATCTAATTTACCATTGATGAAGGCTCTAAGTGTAAACTCTCCTGGATCAGCCATTCTTGCACCTTTTTGCAATAGCACTTGGATGATTTCTTGCTGTATGTATAAGGAGCCATGACAAGAAATTTCAATGGTATCCTCTCCGGTGTAGGAGTGAGGGTTTTTAAAAACAGAAATCAACACTTGATCAATAACTCTTTTGTCTGCCATGAAATGACCTAAATGTAAGGTATGAGATTTTTGGTCTAGCAAAGATTTGTGTGCCTTGATAGAGGAAAAACAATCATTGGCAATCGTCAGAGCAGCTGGTCCAGACAAACGAACAACAGCAATTGCGCCTACACCTGAGGCGGTTGCTAGCGCAACAATAGTATCTTTCAAAATCATACGACAAAATTACATGTTTTAAAAAGAATATGATATTGTTTCTTTAACTAATAGGAATTTAATCATTCAACTTTACTTTTTTATCATGAAAACTAGTTTCGGAGGGTTTCATAAACCAAGCCAGTATTATATTGATACCAACTTATATTCAGTTGCTCTCTGTTTTTAAAGACTAATAGCAGTACGGATATAAAAGAATTTAGCGTAAAATTTTTTCTAAGGTGTTTTCTGTATAAGATTGTTCTTATCTTTGAATCATGATTGGTTCTAATGCGGTAAAGTTAATTGAATGTCCACGAGATGCCTTACAAGGTATAAAGGAGTTCATTCCGACAAACCTTAAATCTAATTATATTAATGCCATCTTGCGATGTGGTTTTGATACCGTAGATTTTGGAAGCTTTGTGTCTCCATCTGCCATTCCTCAAATGGCAGACACTGCGGCGGTGCTAAACAAATTAGATCTGTCAACTACTCGAAGCAAACTATTAGCTATAGTAGCCAATACTAGAGGAGCCGTTGACGCTTGTTCATTTGAAGAGATTACCTATTTAGGTTTTCCATTTTCTATTTCAGAAATTTTTCAAGTTAGAAATACAAATAAAACCATAGAGGAGAGTTTTAGAGAATTAGAAAAAATCATAACGATTGCAGCACAAAACAACAAGCAAGTAGTTACTTATTTATCCATGGGATTTGGAAATCCTTACGGAGATCCCTGGAATATTGATATTGTAGGGCAGTGGGTCGAGAAATTATCTGCTATTGGCATTTCGGTTTTATCTTTATCTGACACCGTTGGATCTTCCACACCAGAAATTATAAAAGTTTTGTTTTCAAATTTAATACCAGCTTATCCAACGCTTGAATTTGGCGCGCATTTGCATACCACCCCTGATAGATGGCATGAAAAAATAAGTGCAGCCTATCATGCGGGTTGTATGCGTTTTGATGGTGCTATTAAGGGGTATGGCGGTTGCCCTATGGCAACAGATCAATTGACAGGAAATATGCCCACTGAAAAAATGTTATCCTACTTTACATCAAAAAAAGTGGAAACACACATCAATACTTTACACTTCGAAAGTGCCTATAATGTTGGCTTACAGTTATTTTAATTTCCTTTGTTTTTTTAAAAACCAATCCCTTGATTTTATTTATAATAAATTAAAATAGTGTTGTCTAATTTAGAATTAGTCTTTATATTTGCAACGAAATTACAAGTTACTTATAATAAGACTAAATAACATGAGAAAAATTATTTTGACCCTCGGATTGATCGTTTCAAATTTAAGTTTTGGACAGACTTACACAGGAGTTCAGGATCCTAGCCAACAAGAAAATGCAATCCAAAGAATCCTTAGCGGTAACGTTAAAGGAGGTGTTGTTGTTGGAGGATATGGAGAAGTAACCTATGGAGAACCACTAGGAGAGGAGTTAGGGGAAATCGATGTTCAGCGTATGGTGTTGCTTTTTGGATATCAATTCAATGAAAAAACTCAATTTGTAACAGAAATTGAATTAGAACACGTTAACGAAGTTTTTGTAGAACAAGCATTATTGTCTCATGCGATTAATGATCACTTAAATGTGAGGGCAGGATTGATGTTGGTTCCTATGGGAATTATTAATGAATATCATGAGCCTACCACATTTAATGGTGTTTTTAGACCTGCCGTTGACAAATCAATTGTTCCTACCACATGGAGAGAAGTTGGAGTTGGGGTCAATGGTAATTTACAGAATGTATCCTTGAGGTATCAAGCCTATATTTTTAACGGTCTGATTTCAAACTCTGACAACGTTGGCGGAACTAGTTATTTGGGAGGGAAAAATGCATTAAGAAATGGTAGACAAAAGGGAGCAAAATCTGTCGCGAACAATATGAATTTATCTATCAAAGTAGATTATTACGGAATGCCAGGTTTAAGGGTTGGATTGTCTGGTTATTATGGAGAAACTTCACCAGAAACTTCACCAGAAACAACTGAAGAAGCTAGCAAAACGGGTTCTACTGTTGATTTGAGTATGTTAGGTTTAGATTTCAGGTACAGAAGAAATAGATTTAGTTCAAGAGGTCAATATATTTACACCGGAATTGGTGGGGCAGCAGCCTACAATAATTTGACAGGATCTGATTTAGGAAGTTCTTTACAAGGTTGGTATTTAGAATCGGCTTACAACCTAATGCCTTTGTCTAAAAATCAAGTCTTAGACGCCTTTGTTCGCTATGAAAATTACAATACTCATCATACAGTGACCAATCTTGCGGTGAACAATAGCTATGATAGGTCAGATTGGATCGCTGGGATTTCTTATCATATTTCTCCTGGTGCTGTCGTGAAGTTAGATTATACCTTCAAAGACAATGCTGTTGTTGATGATGAAGGGTCACAAAACCTAAATATGGGAATCGGGGTTTGGTTTTAATTCCCCTGACGTCTCTTTCATATCTCAAAGGTCAACCAATTAAAATTAGTTGACCTTTTATTTTAATTAAATCTAAATAGTTTATATCTTTGTGTACCTAAATTTAAAAGGCCTTATGAAGTTGTTTTCATTAGATTTAATAGTGGTTTCGATATTCCTTACATTTTCGTCATTTGGATTGTCAAAAGGGTTGGTAAAGAAAGTAGATAAAGAGATTTCTTCTTACTTAAAAACCAAGACATTCACAAAGCAAAAGGTGGTTTTAGAGGAGGATTGGATTCGTCAGTTGTCTAATGAAATTACTGATGGTGAATTCTCTAACGTACAAACGGATAACGGTTTAAAATTTATTGTCTACGTAGGAAAAGCGCCAAGTCATGTATCGTATTTTGACTATATGGTTATTTTTGATACCAATGGGGTTATAGTACATAGTAAAGTTTTAATTTACAGAGAAAGCTATGGATACGAAATTACAAGTAAACGTTGGTTAAAGCAGTTTATTGGGAAAAGTTCTCAAGATTCACTTATTTATAAGCAGACGGTAGATGCAATTTCTGGCGCTACCATCTCCGCATCTTCTATGACAAGAGAGATGAATTTGTTGCTACAGCAGGTTGAATTATTAAAACAAAACAACATTATTTAATGCAAATTCAAGGTCTTATTTACACACTACCCAAAGAGTTAAAGTTATTAGTTACAACCTTCTTGGTTGTGCTAAGTGTTGGTTTTTATTCAGGAATCACCTTTGTCGAAAATACTTCAGGGTTCAGTACCCAGGGGGTTCAAGAGAATTATCTAGGAAACGAATCTGATGAAGATAGTGAGGTGCTAAAGTTTAAAAAAAATGAAAAACACATGCTTAACATCATACATTCTCATATTTTATCAATGGGAGTGATTTTCTTTTTGTTGGGAGGTTTACTTTCTCTGACCAAAATAAATCCAACGGTTAAAAAATTCTTAATGATTGAACCCTTGCTTTCTGTCTTGGTGACCTTTACAGGAATTTACTTGTTGTGGACAGGTGTTTTGTGGATGAAATATATCGTCATGTTCTCAGGAATCTTAATGACGGCATCCTTTTCTGCGTCGATTTTGATTGTAATGATTCAGATGTACAAGAAAAATTAAATGGGAAGAAGAAAAACGATTGCAGATTTAGAGAGAGGTGATAGAGCGATTATCAAATCTTTCGCAGAAATTGATATCCCGCTTAAATTGATAGAAATGGGATGCATTGAAGGAAATTATGTGGAAGTTTTACAAAGAGCTCCCTTGAAAGACCCTATTTACTTAAATATTAGTGGTACCTATTTAGCGATTAGAATAGAGGTAGCTTCAAAAATAATTGTAGAAAAACTATGAGTGATATCAAAGTAGCCTTAATAGGAAATCCGAATACCGGTAAAACCTCTTTGTTTAACAGATTAACTGGATTAAATCAAAAAGTAGGAAATTATCCTGGAATTACTGTTGATAAAAAGATAGGACAAACCAAATTAAGTAGAGGAATTCTTGCTGAAGTTATTGATTTGCCTGGAACTTACAGCTTAAATGCGAGTTCGATAGATGAAGATCTTGCCGTACAAGTATTGTCCGATCAATCCAATGAAAATTATCCAGATGTTGTTGTGGTTGTTGCTGATATAGAAAACTTGAAGCGAAACCTATACCTGTATACCCAAGTTAAAGATTTGGGGATTCCAACCATATTGGTCATCAATATGATAGACCAAATGAAAGTCAAAGGAATAGATATTGACATGCAAGAAATGGAATCGCTATTAGAAACAAAAATTGCCTTTGTAAGTTCTAAACAAAACAAAGGGATTTCTTACCTCAAAAAAATCATCATAGATTATAAGAGCTTGAGTACGCTTCCTTGTTTTGTTGATTCTCCTTCAGTCTTATCTAAATTAGCTACTGAAGAGAAGAAAAAACACCATTTAGAAACGGTAAGACGTTATCAGTTTTTAAAGTCTGTATTAGAAAAAACATACAGTCAAAATCCAAAAAAAGCAAAAGGATTAAGATCTCTTTTGGATAGGGTTTTGATTCATAGATTTTTTGGGTATTTGATATTTTTCACCATTTTGTTTAGTGTTTTTCAGGCCCTATTTTCATGGTCGGCAGTACCCATGGATTTCATTGATGAAGCCTTTGCAGGATTATCAGAAATCGCTAGAGCAAATTTATCAGAAGGCGTTTTTACCAATTTATTGGCAGAAGGTATTATTCCAGGAATTGGAGGGGTTGTTATCTTTATTCCACAAATAGCATTTCTTTTCATGTTTACTTCTGTATTAGAAGAAAGTGGCTATATGAGTCGCGTTGTTTTTTTAATGGATAAAATCATGCGTAATTTTGGGTTGAGTGGGAAAAGTATTGTTCCACTTATTTCAGGAACAGCCTGTGCTATACCCGCCATTATGTCAACTCGTAATATAGAAAATTGGAAAGAAAGATTGATTACCATCTTAGTCACTCCTTTTACTACGTGTTCTGCACGATTACCAGTTTACGCCATTATCATAAGTTTGATTGTTCCTGCTGATGCAAATTTTATGTCTTTTAATGTTCAAGGTTTACTCCTGATGGTCCTTTATCTTCTAGGATTTGGAGTTGCCATCCTATCAGCAATTCTTTTAGATAAAGTGTTGAAAATAGGGGCTTCTAAAAGTTATTTTGTAGTGGAAATGCCTAATTATAAACTACCATTATTTAAAAATGTGGCCTACAATGTCATTGAAAAAACAAAAGCTTTTGTATTTGAAGCAGGTAAAATTATACTAGCACTTTCCATATTATTATGGGTTTTAGCCTCTTACGGTCCTGGAGTAGATTTTGATAATGCTGAACGTATTGTAACACAAACGAACAGTTCACTTTCTGAAAAGGAGTTACAAACCGAAATAGCATCCTTTAAACTAGAAAACTCTTACATAGGAAAGATGGGTAAAGCTATTGAGCCAGCCATAAGGCCTTTGGGTTATGATTGGAAAATAGGTATTGCTGTCCTTGCATCATTTGCCGCAAGAGAGGTATTTGTAGGCACGTTAGCCACGATTTATAGTGTAGGAAATGAGCAAGAATCTACCATTAAAGAACGAATGAGAAAAGAGGTGTTTCAAGATTCTAAGAAGCCTGTTTACTCTTTTGCTACAGGGGTTTCTGTACTTCTTTTTTATGCTTTTGCTATGCAGTGTATGAGTACAATAGCTATAGTGAAGCGAGAAACAAATGGATGGAAATGGCCGTTGATACAAATGTTTGTAATGACAGGTTTCGCATACATTACCGCCTTAATTGCTTATCAAATTCTAAAATAAACGAGATGCTTCAAAATGTTTTAGTCCTTCTTTCTGTTGTTTTTGCTTTGAGGATTCTATATATTAGATTGTTTAATAAAAAAAACACAAACAAAACTTGTGGAAGTCAAGATTGCGGCTGCAGTTAGTTTTCTGCTTTTTGAGATGTCATGTTTTGTTGTTTTTAAAATTGTATGATGAAAAAAATAGCATTGCATTGGAAAATTATTTTAGGTCTATTGCTTGGAATAATTGCAGGGGTAATTCTAGCAAATATTAGTGGAGGTAAAGCATTTACTTTGCATTGGATCAAACCTTTTGGGACAATATTTGTCAAATTACTGAAGTTGATTGCCATTCCATTAATTATGGCATCACTTATAAAAGGGATTTCAGAATTAAAAGATATATCAAAGTTTAAATCCATGGGCATCAAAACCATGTTGATTTATATTTGTACCACAATTATCGCAATTACTATAGGATTGGTTTTGGTAAATGTACTCAAACCTGGTAGTGGTATTTCTCAAGAAACCATTTTTTCTTTGAAACAAAATTATGTTACAAATATTAACCTACAAGATAAATTAACGGAGGCTACTCGTAGAGGAAATCAAGGTCCTTTACAGTTTTTAATTGATGTTGTTCCCAACAACATTACTCTGGCTATGAGCGATAATAAAAGCATGTTGCAAGTTATTTTTTTCACGGTGTTTTTAGGAATTAGCTTGTTGTTGATTGAGGAGAAAAAAGCAAAACCATTGATGAGTTTTTTCAATTCATTAAATGAGGTGATCTTAAAAATGATTGACATTATCATGTTATTTGCACCTTATGCTGTTTTTGCTTTACTCGCAACAGTGGTCGTAACCTCAGATGATTATTACGTGTTGTTGGCTTTACTCAAATATGCTGGAGTTGTCATTTTAGGTTTATTGTTGTTAATTGTTTTTTACATTTTATGCATTTCTTTGTATGTAAAGAAGTCACCGATTTGGTTTTTAAAGAACATTTCACCAGCGCAATTGCTAGCATTTTCTACAAGTTCAAGTGCTGCAACTTTACCTGTAACGATGGAGAGAGTTGAAGAACATCTTGAGGTTCACAAAGAAGTTTCTAGTTTTGTTTTACCCGTAGGAGCAACGATAAATATGGATGGTACAAGCTTGTATCAAGCAGTAGCTTCGGTATTTATTATGCAAGTTTTATGGCCAGAGGGTTTGGTTTTTCAAAATCAATTGACCATTGTACTTACAGCACTTTTGGCATCAATTGGTTCTGCCGCAGTACCAGGTGCGGGTATGGTAATGCTCGTTATTGTTTTAGATAGTATAGGTTTTCCAAAAGAAATGTTACCCGTAGGTTTGGCTTTAATTTTTGCTGTAGATAGACCTTTAGATATGTTTAGAACTTTGGTAAATGTTACTGGAGATGCTACTGTTTCGTTGATTATAAATAAAAGTGAAAAATTACAGTAAGGAATTGTCTCTCAAAACTATGAATTGAGAGGATATGAGTGAGTTTTCAAGTTCTAATCAATGCAGATGACTCTGTACGTAATGATTTAAAAACTTAGTATGTACTTAGCGATGTTTGTCATTAATTGTCTTATATTTGTATGCAATTAAATCATACCTAATTGCAAATGTCTACAAAAAAAGTTATTTCTGAAGGTTTAACATACGATGATGTGTTGTTGGTACCTGCCTACTCAGAAGTGTTGCCAAACACTGTTTCCATCAAATCAAAGTTTACAAGAAACATTCCTCTCAATACGCCTATCATATCTGCCGCTATGGATACTGTTACTGAAAACAGAATGGCCATTGCTATTGCACGTGAAGGAGGTATTGGAGTGATTCACAAAAACATGTCTATTGCCGAGCAAGCAAAGCAAGTAAAAAAAGTTAAACGTTCTGAAGCAGGTATGATTTTAGAGCCTGTAACAATTTCTGCAGATCAGACAGTTTATGATGCAAACTTGTTGATGCAAGAACACAAAATAGGAGGGATTCCGGTTATTGATAAAGATGGTGTGTTAATTGGGATTGTTACCAACAGGGATCTACGTTTCGAAAAAAACAGCAACAAACAGATCTCAGAAATCATGACTTCAAAAGGCTTGGTTACTGTAAAAGAAGGGACTTCGTTGAAAGAAGCAGAAGTTATTTTACAAGATAATAAAGTAGAAAAATTACCCATTGTTGATGATCATTTTAAACTGGTTGGTTTGATTACTTTTAGAGACATTACAAAAGTACGTGAAAATCCAGAAGCCAATAAAGATGAATTCGGAAGATTGAGAGTGGCAGCTGCTATTGGTGTTACAGAAGATTGTCTAGAAAGAGTTGAAGCATTGGTCAAAGAAGGTGTTGATGCTGTAGTTCTTGATTCTGCTCATGGTCATTCTATAAACATTATCAACAAGTTGAAGGAAATAAAAGCTGTATATCCCAAACTAGAAATAGTTGCGGGAAATATAGTAACCAAACAAGCAGCTTTAGACTTAGTCGCTGCAGGTGCAGATGGTGTAAAGGTCGGAATAGGACCAGGTTCTATCTGTACCACACGAGTAGTTGCTGGTGTAGGGTATCCTCAATTGTCAGCAGTGATGCAAGTTGCAGAAGCACTAGAGGGAACTGGAGTTCCTGTTATTGCTGATGGAGGCGTTCGTTACACAGGAGATATTCCTAAGGCAATTGCAGCTGGAGCAGATGCTGTTATGTTAGGATCTTTACTAGCGGGTACCCGTGAGGCACCAGGAGAGGTGATACTATTCAATGGTAGAAGATTTAAATCTTATAGAGGTATGGGATCTGTTGAAGCGATGAAACATGGATCTAAGGATAGATATTTTCAAGGAGATGAAGACAATAGCAAAAAATTAGTTCCCGAAGGAATTGAAGGACGTGTTCCTTACAAAGGAGAATTGTATGAAACCATGCACCAGTTCATTGGTGGATTAAGAGCAGGTATGGGTTATTGTGGAGCACAAACCATTGCTGTACAAAAAACAGCAACTTTTGTTAAAATTACTGCGTCAGGAATCACAGAGAGTCATCCTCATGATGTAACGATTACAAAAGAAGCACCAAATTATTCAAGATAAATTATAAAAAGAAATCAAATAAAAAAACCACCTATACATTTTAGGTGGTTTTTTTATATCTTTTACCTAAGAATTGAAGATAAAACCTTTAAACTATATCGATGAATTATATTCTTTACGATGGAAGATCTAGAGATGCATTATTACCTTTTACTTTCACAAGACCCGTTGCAGATCTTAGAATCGGTATTTTTACCATTCGTGAAAAGTGGGAAAAGTATTTAAGATTGACAACAACCACTTTAACAGAGGAATATTTAAGTCATAAATATCCATTAGTAGAGATGGAGCAAAATATATTTATCAATGCAAGTTATCTCCCAAATCCAGATTTTTTCAAAGCTGTCAAGTATTTAAAACCCAATCATAAAATAATTTGTGATGGTGATGTTTTGGCATTTTACAGTAGAGAAGACCAAGAAGAGATAGCATTAGAACATTATGATGTTATTGAGTTAAAAAATATATCTTCCATACAAAACAAGTGGGATTTATGTTTGAAAAATAAGTGTGCCATGCGTCAAGATTTCGAATGGATAAAGGAAAATGATATTTCTGAAGAAATCCCTCAAGGCGTTCAAGTCGTAAACAAAAGTCAAATTTTCATAGAACAAGGAGCAACTATTTTCCCATGTGTCTTAAATGCCTCCGAAGGTCCTATTTATATTGGTAAAAATGCTACGGTTTTAGATGGGGCTTTGATAAGAGGACCTTTTGCATTAGGGGAAAACTCTGTAGTTAAAATGGGTGCTAAAATATATGGATCCACTTCAATAGGACCCAATTGTAAAGTGGGAGGTGAACTTAAAAACAGTATATTTTTTGCCAATTCTAATAAAGGACACGAGGGATATATTGGAGATTCTGTGATAGGAGAGTGGTGCAATTTAGGAGCTGGCACAAGTGTTTCTAATTTAAAAAACACATTGAGTAACATTAAGATGTGGACTTATGAAGACCATCTTTATGAAGATTCACAACAATTGTATTGTGGTCTGATGCTAGGAGATTACAGTAGGACAGGAGTTAATTCTACCTTAAACAGTGGTACAGTTGTTGGAGTAAGTGTCAATATTTTTGGTGAGGGGTTTATGAAAAAATTTATGCCTTCTTTTACTTGGGGAGGAAAAGAGAAAAACCAAATTTATAAATTGAAAAAAGCCTTATCAACAGCTACCAGAAGTATGGAATTGTCAAATCAAGAAATAACCAAAGAAGAACTTCACATTTTAGAAGAAATCTTTTACCAAACCAAAAAATATAGAGATTATGTTGAGAAAGAAAAAACTTGAAGAAAGAATAAAAGCATCTATCCGAGAGGTGAAAGATTTTCCAAAACCTGGAATTTTATTTAAAGATATCACTCCTGTTTTATTGGACCATACTTTGCTATTTGATATCACTGAAGAAATAGGGAATCAATTTAAAGATGTAAAAATAGATGCAGTTGCTGGAATTGAGTCTAGAGGGTATTTGTTTGGGGTATTGTTAGCACAAAAATTAAAAGTCCCCTTCATTATGATTCGTAAAGAAGGGAAACTCCCTGGCAAAACAATTAAAGAGTCATATGATTTAGAGTATGGATCAGCGACAATTGAAGTTCAAGAGGAGGTTATTGTAGAAGGAAGTCATGTTTTGATACATGATGACCTTTTGGCTACTGGTGGAACTGCTATGGCAGCAGCAAATTTAATTAAGCAGAAAGCTTTTGTTGCAGGATTTAGTTTTATTATTGATCTTTCCTTTTTAAAAGGAAGAAAAAAATTAGAAAAAGTTCAACAAAAAATACAATCTATCATAACCTACTAATTTATGCAACGACATATAAAAATATTATTGGTCTTTCTTGTGGCCAGTCAGATACATGCTCAACGTTTGTATCGTTTTAATGATCACGGTAAAACAGCAACTAAAGCGTTTGATCTCATAGATACCAAATTGAATTTGAGTTTCAATTTTGAAGATCAAACGGTCAATGGTGAAGCATGGTTAACTTTAACTCCATATTTCAAGAGCACAAAAAAAATACAATTAGATGCTAAGAAAATGAATATTTATGAAGTGAAGAATAAAAACACAGAACTGAAATTTTACAATTCTGGGACTAAGCTTAATATAGAATTTCCCAGAATGTATACTAAAAATGATACCATAACTATTTATATCAAATACAGGGGTAATCCTAATCAAATACAAAATCATGGGGGGGTTGCCATTACGGATAATAAAGGTTTGTACTTCATCAATCCAAGAGGAGTTGATACCACAAAGCCAGTTCAGGTATGGACACAAGGAGAGCCTGAGCAAAATAGTGTTTGGTTTCCTACAATAGATAAACCCAATCAAAAATCTACCCAAGAAATTAGCCTTACTGTTCCAAGTAAATTTGTCACTTTATCAAACGGAAGTTTAGTGTCTCAACAAGAAAACGAAAATGGAACTAGGACAGATGTTTGGAAACAGATATTACCTCATGCTCCTTATTTGTTTTTTGTAGGGATTGGAGAATTTGCGGTGATCAAACAAGTTTGGAGAGGTAAAGAAGTAAATTTTTATGTAGAACCTTCTTATAAAGAGACCGCACAAGAATTGTTTAAAAACACAACTGAGATGTTGTCTTATTTCTCGAAAATTACTGGGGTGGAATACCCTTGGGACAAATACAGTCAAATGATTGTGAGAGACTACGTAAGTGGGGCTATGGAGAATACTGGAGCCGTTATCCATGCAGAGCAGGCGATGCTTTCTGATGGAGAACTTATGGAGAGAAACACTTGGGAGCCTACTATAGCACATGAATTATTCCACCATTGGTTTGGAGATTTAGTGACAACAGAAAGTTGGGCAAATATTACGGTGAATGAATCTTTTGCTAACTATTCTGAATATTTATGGTTGCATCACAAATATGGGCCCGATAGAGCTGAAGAACATATGCAAAAAACAAGAAGTCAATATTTGAATCCCAGTGCGCTAAAAGAAAATTATGAAAAGCATTTGGTAAGGTATAACTACTCAAAAAAAGATGATGTTTTTGATGTTGTGAGTTACAACAAAGGAGGGATGATCTTACATCTTTTGAGAAACTATTTGGGAGATGATGTTTTTTTCAAAGGACTCCAGTTGTATTTAGAAAAAAACAAATTCAAAGCTGCTGAGGCACAACAACTGCGTTTGGCATTTGAAGAGGTTGGAGGTGAAGACCTTGTTTGGTTTTTTAGTCAATGGTATTATAGCAATGGTCATCCTAGGCTTAAGGTAAGTTATGAAAATGACTATATCAGTCAGAAGGTGAAAGTAAAAATATCACAGTCTGGTAAGGAGTTTGATTTTCCTCTAGCCATTAAAGTTTATGAGGAAGAAACAAGTCAAGAATATAAAGTATTTGTAGATCGAAAAGAGAAGATTTTTGAATTTCCTTTCAAGAAAGCCCCAAAATTAATCAAGATAAATTCGGATCATGTTTTACTTGCAGAAATTATCGAACCCGATTTATCCAATAAGCAACTTGTTTTTCAATACAGAAAATCAGATCATTATGTTGATAAAATCGAGTCATTAGAGCTATTGAAAAATCACCAAGACGAAAAGAATGTCTTTAAGTTATTTCAAGAGGCGATGAACGATTCGTATGAAACGATTCAGTCATATGCGCTAGAACATATAGATTTATCTGGAAGTTTTGCTAAAAAAAGTACGATAAAAAAGATTGTTAAATTATCGGAAAGCGACAATCCAAATGTCAAAGCAGCCGCGATATCAACGTTAGGAAAGCTAGTGGATTCAAAATTTTTGCCTATTTATATTGAAGGGATCAAGCACAATTCACCAAAAGTAAAGGGAAATAGTTTGTTGTCTATGTATTATGTAGATAAGGTTAGCGCTGAAGAATATGCTGCTGGACTTTCTGCTGAAATTAAAGACTATATATATGTGCCTTTGCTAAAGATATATTTAGAGCAAAAAAAACCAGAGCAAGTTAATTTTGTAGCTAAATATTTATTGACAGGTATGTATATGGTATCGGACGATACGTTGATGAAAAGCTTCAAAAGTGCTTTTGATTGGGTTGCCAGTACAGATGATAAAGAAGCCATTGTAACCTTGGTAGATGATTTTGTTGAGAAAGGTTTGAGATATAGAAAATATAACTTTAATTATACTTGTATTGAAATGCTAAGAAAAATAATTGTGATTCAAAAAACGTTAAATCATAAACACAAAAATGCGATTGTAGCGATATTAGAACAAGGGATTGAGCAACTTGCTGTTGAATGATTTTTATGAGTATTCCTTGAATGTTCCGTTTTGATAAAAAACAACAATTCTTTCTATTTCTGAAGGAGTTGTTTTTTTTTGGCTTTTATCAATGAGTAGCGCTGTGTCCTTTCTGTTCTGTGTTGGAGAACTAATTATTTTTTCTTCTTGATCTTTTGCATTGTTTTTTTGTGAGGTAGGGAAGGAGTTTCTTCCATACAAAAGCCAATCCAGGGTAACTTCTTCATAATGGTCTACAATTTTAAGTACAAATTCTAAACTTGGTTTGTTTCGACCCGAAAGTAAATGAGAGATGCTTGATCGTTGCACATTGATTTCATCTGAAAATGTAGCTGCAGACAAATTATAGTGCTCCATTATTTTATACATCCTTTGAATAAAGTTTTCTTGATTTAACATTGTAACGTGTATTTTCAAACTATTATATTACAAATGTAATTAATTTTAAATGAACCCTACAGATCAACAACCGCTAACTTTATATACATATATAAATAACTTTATTTAAACACAATTAAAGTACTCTTTATTAGTCTTTTATGAATCATATAATAAAGTAAAATATAAAATAGTATTTTGGATATGGTTAGATCAAGATCTATTTACTTTTGTAAATAATTACAGGAACATGCTTGCGTTTAATGTTTACAAGTGTAAATTACAATTGTAAACAAAAGGTTGTTTACTTTTGTGTCATGAACGATATATCACAAAAATCTCTGGAAAATTGGTATTTAGAGAATTATGAAAATAAAATATCAGGTAGAAGAATTCTTCTTGAAAATATTGAACCCATAATTAAATCCCTACAACCCCCGTTCGTAGTTGAAAAGCTGGGGGCTTCAGAAGAGCATCAGAATATTTATAAAATCACATTAGGAGAGGGGCCAAAGAAAATATTGTTATGGTCTCAAATGCATGGAAATGAAAGTACAGGAACAAAATCCCTATTCGATTTGTTCAAATACATAGAAGCATTTAGATCTCAACCATTCGTTAATGATTTGTTACAGAAATGTACCTTAGTGTTTGTGCCCATGCTAAATCCCGATGGTGCAAAGTATTTTACTAGGGTCAATACCAATGGTATTGATTTAAACAGAGACGCTGTTGAGCGAAAGGCAAAGGAAAGTCTTTTGTTGAGAAATCTTTTGGACACTTTTGATCCTCATTTTTGCTTTAACCTTCATGACCAAAGGACAATATTTAATGTTGAAGGCTTTAAAAACCCGGCAACAATTTCTTTTCTTGCCCCTTCAATTGATGAAGAAAGAACACTAACATTGGGAAGAAAAGAAACCATGGCTGTAATTGTAGCCATGAACAAAACGTTGCAGAAAATAATTCCTAATTATATTGGACGATACACGGATGAATTTTATCCAACAGCCACTGGGGATAATTTTCAAAAATTGGGGCACAACACCATTCTGATAGAAGCCGGGCATTATCATGGAGATTATGAGCGAGAAATGGTGAGAAAATATAATTTTTATGCTCTTTTGAGTGGCTTGGACTATTTGGTTACTCATGATGTTTATGAAGAGTACGAGGATTATTTTAAGATCCCCAACAATGGAAAACAAAATTTTGATTTTATTCTAAGGGATTTTGTAGATGACAAAAACAATAAAATAGATATCGCCTTTCAATATGATTATAAGGTGGTTAACAACGATTTGGTTTCCTATTTAATTGAACAACAACGAGGAGATTTATCTACTTTTAATGCGTATAATGAATTTAAAAAATAGCAATTACTTAAATTACGTAAATATTTTTGCGTAAAATACTTAGAATTTTGTATTTTTGATTACATTATTTTATATATACAATAAAAAACCATGAAAAAATTTAATTTAGACCAAACAGATCATCAAATATTAAATATGTTAGTGGAGAACGCTAGAACTCCATTTACAGATATTGCAAAAAAGTTACAAGTTTCTGCAGGAACCATTCATGTTCGTGTGAAAAAGATGGAAGATGAAGGTCTGATCAAAGGATCTACCTTGATATTAGATTATGAGAAAATGAATTTTAACTTCATAGCTCATGTTGGTATTACGATTGAAAACACTTCTCAAATTAAGAGCATCATCTCATCGTTAGAGAAGATTCCTTATGTAACCATTGCTTACATCACAACTGGACAGTTTAATATTTTCTGTAAAATCAGAACAAGGGACACAAAGCAAGCCAAAGAAATTATCTTCTCTATTGATGAAATAGCTGGGGTTAAAAGAACAGAAACTATGATTTCTATGGAAGAATGTATCAATGATAAAAGCAGAATGATGAATGATCTGTTTAAGATTAAATAAGTTGTATCTTTAAATTTTAATTCACACCTTAATAAATTATTAAGGTGTTTTTTTTTGTTCATCCACTACATTTATGAGTTCAAAAACCCTTATTGATGTTCATCAATATAATTTAAAGTTTTCTTTTTCAATCTCTAAGATTGCTAAAGATTGGTCTTGTTTAGAGCATGATAACACTTACCTAAGCATTGATTATTTAACTGCTCTTGAGCAAAGTGATATTGATCATTTGAGGTATGTTTATGTTGTGATCTATCGATTTGATCGTCCAGTAGGCGTTATGTATTTCCAATCCATTGATATTTCAAAAATTCTTCAACACAAGGGCGCTGTTCAGAAACAGATCAAGACATTGCTAGCTAAGACAATGGCAAAACGTTTCTCTGGGCAACTTCTTTTGTGTGGTAATTTTTTTGCCACTGGTGTCAATGGGTTTGTAATAGAAGATGATGTTCCACCCCATGTTATAAGTGATATAACTAGAAAACTTAGAAAAGAGCTTCGTAATGTATCAGAACCTATTGATTCTTGCTTAACGTTGTTCAAAGAATTTTGGAAGGAAAATAAAATAGACTTGCAAAGTGTTCTTTTGCATCACCATAATCGTTTTGAAATAGATGTCAACATGATTTTGACTTTGTCTAGCCACTGGACTTCATTTGAGAAGTATTTGTTTGGCATGAAAACGAAATACAGGAGAAGAGCAAAAAAAACGTATGAAGAAACCCTTCATGTTCAACAAAAAAAATTAAACGCCAAAGAGATTAAAAGTTACTCAAAAACGATTCATCAACTCTATCTGTCTGTTGTAAATTCAGCCGAGTTTAATGTGGTAACCTTATCCGACAATAGTTTCTATCTTTTAAAGCAGTCATTAGGAGATAAATTTACTTTTACAGGATATTTTATAGATCATAATATGGTTGCTTTTAGTACCGCTTGCAAAACAGAAAATTATCTTGATGCCAACTATGTGGGAATCAATTACGATTTAAACCAACGTATCCCTTTGTATCAAAGGGTTTTGTATGATTACGTCTCATTGGCAATCCATAAGCGAGTTGAGGAGTTAAGGCTAGGTAGAACCGCAGAACTAATCAAGAGTAGTTTAGGAGCAGAACCCAAGACGATGTATTTATATTTAGAACACAACCACAGACTTGGACAGGTATTGTTAAAACCTTTGCTAAGAATAATTGAGCCAAATCCAATAGAGCTAAGAAATCCTTTCAAAAAAAAACTTTAAAATAGATGATGTTTTTTTGTGTTAAATGACGCTCTTGTTGTGAATAATGTATTTATATCATATAATTATTGAGTATAAATTAAAAATACTTTGTTTTTTGGTTATATTTACTGACCATAATACATGTTTTGATTATGGGTTCATAAGTTTTCATCAGGGTTAATTTAAACTTATGCTCAAAGTGAAAAAATTAACTTAAAATTTCGTGAAACTTTAAAAACTATGTAGTTTTGCAAAAC
>Ga0209653_1000341_pt1 | contig 41872 bp, 30 predicted proteins | sample SaaInl6LU_22_DNA_FD_184644 | JGI IMG/M metagenome (GOLD analysis project Ga0209653, IMG submission 184644) | Marine microbial communities from expanding oxygen minimum zones in the Saanich Inlet - ESP_116LU_22_DNA (SPAdes) (version 2) | ecosystem: Environmental > Aquatic > Marine > Intertidal... | reverse complement strand
ATCGGCATCTGCTAGCCGATCTAAATAACGCATGTCTTTCTCACAACTAATTAAGGATAAGCTAACTACCAGTAATGTAGTCCAGGCTCCTACCCATTTATAGATTCTATTCATGCCTCAAAAATACGCAGTTTGTTTAATTTTTTTCTCTAATAAGTAACGCGGGCCCATTATTTTGAACTACAATAAGTTCATCTTTAGATATACGATCGATGAAACGGCCCTCTACATTCTTAGACAGGTTTAATGATCGATGAGATTTGAAGTTAACCCCATCAAAATCACTCAGAACTCCTCCCGAATTTGAAAGACTAAGCCCTAACTCTGTTACATAACCGCTGTAGTTTCCTACATAGAACACCTCTCCCTCTTCTACATAAAAATCTTCAATCGTTGATAACTGAGCCTCTAGAGGTAATGCAATTCCTTCAAATGAACCAGCCTCGTTTTGAACAAATACCATCGAACGCATCTCAACAACTGCTTTAGTTTCGAAAATTTCGGTTCTTTCAGTCAAGGAAACGATGTCTTGAGCATTTGCAAAGTCGCTATACTTTAGAAACTTCTTCTTGAGGTAAGGTAAACTGCTCACCAGCTTATCCTTTGAGGCAAAGGGTACCGGCTCTCCAAAGAAACTGTAGAACACTATTGGATCTAGGGATCCATTCCCATCAAAATCGTCGAGATAAGCGACCACTGGTTCTTCTAAAGAGGGTTTAAACTTGTGATTGGTTCCTGCGTTACCGGCAAGTATATCTAGTCTTCCATCTCCATTGATATCTGCAACTTCAAGGGTATTCCAAAAACCAGAAGTCTGATTTAAGCCAAAAGCCGTGGTTTGATTCGTAAAACTACCTACTCCATCATTGATTAAAATCGTTACTGGCATAAAATCACCAACGACAACAATATCCAAATGACCATCTGCATTAATATCTGCGAATTGACTATCTGTTACCATTCCCAGGGGGGCCTGAGCCACTGCCTCAAAATACGAATCACTCTCGGGAGCGCTAGCTACGATAGCACTTGTAGGTGAAAGTCCGTAGCCGCCTGGTAGTGAACGATTCCCAATAAAAAGGTCGTCATAACCATCTGCATTAAAGTCAGCAGCTGAAATACTTCCTCCATTCGACTGTGGTAGATTTGCTGGGAATCGAACAAAATCTCCTTTACCATCATTGATATAGAGACGGTCCATTAAGGTAATTTCTCCATCATAAGTTTCATTACCTCCACTCATAATGTAGAGATCTAAGTCGCCATCTATATCAAAATCAAAGGCTACCGCATCGACATCTTCAAAATTATAATCTTGTTCAAAGACCTCAACTTTTGCTTTTTCAAAATCTCCTGAAACACTTCCTAAGTACAATTCAGCAGCTTGCATCTTGGCTCCCCCGAAAAATAAATCATCGATTCCATCTCTATTGAAGTCTGCACGGGTGTAAGCAGGCCCCTCTATCGACAACCTTTCAAGCATTAACGGCTCACGCTCATAATCGAGGTAGGCGTTTTCTTTATGAACGTAGTCAAATGGAGTTATCGAAAAACTTGAGTCTTTTGATGGCTTTTCAAAGGATTGGTCTAAAACCTCCCCTGATTCAAGTACATGATGAGTATCTGCGGTAAGATTGGTATAGACCTCAGTCTTACCTTCAGGGTAATAAACCTCTAATCGGTCAATAGCCGCATCACTACTTAAGCCAAAATGCACTCGAGTTGATGAAGCAGATGCATATCCTCTAGTACGTAGTACTTCTTTGTATATTTTCTTACCCTCCTGTTCAACGAAAACCTTAGCATTTAATGCATTGCGAGGTAACGTAAACTGAACGAAGTGACTTTCGCTTGTCGTATTTCTCAGAATATGCGCAGGCTCTTGAATCGTATTGACTACTAAATCTAAGTCGCCATCATTATCTAAGTCGGCTACGGCCGCACCGTTGCTATATGACGGATTAAACTGCGAAGAAGGCTCAAGACGCTCAAAATTTAGATCTCCTCGATTTAAGAATAGTTCATTTTCTATTTTGAGCATAGGCATTTGTTCGATGAGTTGCTGTTCTAAATCAGCTTCACTCGATGCAAAATCATCGAAGGCTACATTACTTTGAAAATTAATAAAGTCGAGATCGTTCGGACGCTTATAAATGCCATTCGAAATAAAAATGTCGGTATTCGAATCGTTATCAAAATCTTCGAGAAGCACCGTCCAGCTCCAATCAGTAGCAAAAGTACCCGTTGCCAGTGCAACTTCTTTGTAAGCATTCTCGGTAGCTAACTGAAAATGGTTTCGGGCAAGCTGCTCGTGATAGCCAAAGTCACGTTTGATTTGAGCTACCTTATCACTGTCTTCTCCTCCCGATTTCATAAAAACATCGGCGCGATTCGGCATCATATCAAGAGTGAATAAATCAGGTCTTAAATCATGATTCATATCAGCTACATCGACTCCCATCGTAAACCTTGTACTGGAATGAAGTAACGATTCAGAGGCTTCAGTGAAGGTTTTGTCACCGTTATTCAAGTAGATGTAATCGTTTTCGTGAAAGTCGTTTCCAACATAAATATCAATAAAACCATCACCATTGAGATCTGCCGTTACTAGTGCTAACCCATAACCCAATGCGCTACTGTAGATGCCTACTTCTTCGGTTACCTCTTCAAAGGTAAGTACACCCGTATCCGCAAGTTTGTTCTCATAAATACGATCCCCTGAAAGGTCGTCACGTTCCTGACGACGATCTATCTTTCCATAATTTCGAGGAGTATGTATGGTATGATTGAGAAGATATACATCTAAATCACCATCATTATCGTAATCGAAAAAGCTAGCTTGAGTGCCGAAACCTTTAAAATCTAAGCCAACCTCAGCCGAAACCTCTTCGAAACTCGAATCGCCGTTATTTAAGTAAAGGCGGTTTTTTCCTGAAAGGGTTTTGTAATTTCCAACAGCAGAAACATAGATATCTTCGTATCCATCCAAGTTTACATCGGCAAAAGTCACACCCGTTGACCAGGTGCTATCTTGGATAATACCTGCAGCCTCTGTGATATCTTCAAATTTAAAGTTGCCCTTGTTCAAATAAAGACGATCGCTTACCTCATTACCAGCGAAGAAGATATCTTCGAGCCCGTCATTATTGATATCGGCTATACCAACTCCTCCTCCATTATAATAATAGAGATACTCTATAATATTCATGTCTGGATCAGACGTCAGATCGTTACTAAAATCTACCCCTGTGCTGCTCGCAGGCAACTGTTCAAAAAGTCGACTATTCGATGAGTTCTCAGAATCACTCGGCTGACAAGCGACTAGTAATAGGGCGATCCCTAGATATAAATTAATTCTTTGCATAATTGAATAAAGCTAGGGTGTCTGAATTTCGACCGATAACAACCTTGTTTTCAAGGGCTAGTATCGAGCGAATCTCACCACCCAATTTAAATCCACGGCCTCCCTGTGGAATACTGAAGTGACCCATACCATCATTCTCTAAATACACCCCTTGAAGCGCGTCATAACGACCGATTTCAGGTTTTGTTTTGTATAGATTACCTCCGGCAAGTGCATCAATATCTCCATCACCATCAAAATCTCCTACCGCAAGTGCATAAATCGGAGCAAATTGCGCTTTTAATGGAAGCGCATTATAGGCATAGGTACCGTCAGGTTGGCTTAGAAAAGCGGCACTCGCCAAGTTTGTAACTTCACGAACCACACTAGCTTCTAGCTGCTCTTTGGTAAACATCTGCTCTACAGAGGCATTCTTAAATGAAGCATAATCGGGGAATTTTTTCTTGAGTGACTTCATCTGATCAATGAGATTATGCCTTAGATCATACGGATAGTACTTACCATCTTCACGCATAAAACTTAAAACAGGATCAATCTGTTCGTTCTGATCAAAATCATTTAAATACAAACGAATCGGAGCCTCTTCACTCGCCTCAAATCGTGAATTTAAACCGTGGTTGCCCACTAGAAAATCAACGATTCCATCCCCATTAAAATCAGCAGTATCGAGAGTTTGCCACCAACCTTTAAAGGCCGCTAATTCTTGATTCGACTCAACGAGCTTATTCGATTCATTCTTAAAAACGCGCACACCCATATACTCACCTACCACCACTAGATCTAGATCTCCATCTGACTCAAGATCAATGATCGCTGCTGAGGTAATCAAACCAATCTCATTTAAAGATTCAGACCAAAAGGCAGTCTCATCCGTAAACTGTCCTGAACCGTCGTTGATTAAAATATGACCTGAGGCAGGTAAACCGTAGGCATCTGCTACAGCACGCTCGCCAACAAATAAATCTTGGTCCCCGTCGTTATCTATATCTCCTGAGACAACGGCTCCTGTATTAAAAAAGTTGGTTGCTGTAGGTAAAGTTACCATACTCTTGGTCAAATTACCTTTACCATCATTCAAGTAGAGAACATCTGCTAGATAGGGAATGAATTTAGAAAACTCAACCCCGCCATTACCGGCATAAAGATCTAAATTGCCGTCACCATCGGCATCAAAAAAGTGCGGAGCAACGAGCTCCGATGGCTTTTCACCATCTAAACTAAAATCAGAAACTGCCTTTAATTGACCTGCTTGGAGCTGATAAAGACTGGAGTTAAAGTCCTTGGCTCCTGGTAGTAGAATTTCAGTAATACCATCTTGATTAAGATCTGCTGCAACAATTCTTGGGCCTGGAGTACTAAGCATATGGGGCCAAAGTCGATTTCTATTAAAATCGATAAATAAATTTTCTTGATGTAGTGGGGCTTCGGTAACACTCAATCGATCAAATAAATTCTCAGCTGCTAGGTCTGCTTCAGACTCCTTTGAAACTTCAGCAAATTCTGGCTGAATCAATTCTAAGCGGTTGTTCGTTTGAACATCGTTTAATAGAGTAGTGGTGCCATTAGGCCATTCTACACGAACGTCTGCGGGGATTGACAGTGCCAAACCTTGGTGCAACACCAAATCCATGCTCGATTGAAAGCCACGAATTGGTTGATGGTGTAAGTAATAGGTTTGATCCCCCTGACTCACCCAAACGCGAGCTCCGATTGCCTGAGTATTCTGGCCTGATCCCTTCAATTTAAATTGTAAGTAATTGTTATTGGCATTACGTTCACTATGGTTTTCATAGACAAATAGCGGCATGTTTACATTATTCACCACAAGATCTAAATCGCCATCATTGTCTAAATCGCCATAGGCAGATCCGTTCGAAAAACTTGGAGTACAAAGCCCGGTTTGCTCATCATTGATAAACTGTAGATCACCTTGATTGATGTAAGCATGATTTTTTACAGGTCTTGACGGAATAATATCCACCAACTTCGCATAATCTACTTCGTCTCCGGAGACGATACTATTTAAAACTTCCTCACTTGAAACATACTGGAGGTAATCTTGATCGGTGAGATCACGATAAATCCCGTTCGCTATGAATAGGTCTCGAAGCCCATCATTATTCATATCGAAAAATAGGGCTCCCCAACTCCAGTCTGAGGCCTCAACTCCTGCTAAACGACCTATTTCACTAAAGGTTCCGTCGGCATTATTCAGCTGTAACGTATTTCGGGTAAACTGGTGAAAATAATCGTTATCAACATTGTACTTGTACTTATCCCAATTTTCAAAGGTGGTCACCGATTTTAGACGCTCGTACTCTGAAGGGAGCATCTCTGTTACAAAAATATCCGCTGCACCGTCATTATCGATATCTGCCATATCTGCCCCCATTGAGGCACCACTGATTGAACCGATTGATTCGGTCAGTTTTTCACTGAATGTGCCGTTTTGATTATTGATGTAGAGGTAGTCACGCTCAAAGAAATCGTTAGATACATAGATGTCTTCCCATCCATCGCTATTGACATCACCGACCGTTACTCCTAAACCAAATCCGATCACTGAACCATAAATACCTGCCTTTTCACTAACGTCGACAAAAACACCATCACGATTCTCGAGAAGTTTATCACCCCCTAGTTCATCTCTTTTCGGACGCTCATTTCTTCTTAAATCAAAACTCCCAATCGCCTGATACGAGTTATTCAATAGGTAGATATCGAGATCGCCATCTTTGTCATAGTCAAAGAAACTTGCGTGAGTAGAATAACCTGGATCTGCGAGCCCATAGGCCTCTGCCATCTCCTCAAACTTTCCATCTCCTTTATTGATAAAAAGTTCATTCTGCTTGTTATCGCCAGCAACATCCCCTGAATTACACACATAGATATCTAATAGTCCATCTGCATTGACATCAGCCATAGTCACACCTGTTGACCAAGCTCTAGAACCACCAACTCCGGCCGTATCGGTAATATCTTCAAAAACAAAGCCTCCTTTATTCAGGTATAGCTTATTCGTATTCTGATTCGATGTTAAATAAATATCTGCTAACCCATCCTTATTGATATCTCCAATTGAAACTCCCCCTCCGTTGTAGAAATTACGGTAGGTATAAACGTTAAACTCATTGCTAAAACGAAGTGTGTTCTCAAAGTTGATCTGAGTATCCTCTGGTGACTTTAATTCAAATAAATAATCGGAGTCTGCATCGACGCAGGAGGCCAATAAAACAGAAAGCGATAAAAGGTATAATAGGTTTTTCATGTTTATCTGGCTAGGTCGGGATATTTCTTTCTAAGGTCAGTAATCACCGCTTTAACCTCTTTATCATCAAGAACATAAGCGAGTATCTGACGATTACCATCTACCTTCACATAGGTCTCTCGGGGCAATCCCTCTCGATCTATTCTTATAAATTCATTACCCGGATACCACATTTCAAGGGTGTCGAGTGCTTTAGGTAAAAGCTGCTCGGCAAATAATTGCTGGTTCCACGGAGCCCAGCCTAAATGGTAAAAACGCATATCCAAACCGGTCATACTATTTTCATCATCGAAGATGCCATAGAACAAATGATTGATGCGTTCGCCTTCATTAAGGCCTTCTAACTCATAGGCAACAAAATCATTATTAGGCCCATGTGAAATGATTCCTTCTAGGTTTAATTCCCAACATTTGGTATAAAAGGTCTTTTTGGTATCTCCGAGTAACAAGCCAAACTTGAGGCTGTCTGAATATACCCCATTAGCCATCTCGGTTTTAACTAATCGATCGTAATTACTTTCACGGGCACATGATCCTAAAAAAAGTAACAACGACCCCATCACAACGACAAAACTAATTCTGGACATAAATACTTTGTATAGATTGATTATTAATTGCAGCTAACAAAATTAAAGAATCTTGAGCGCTATCCGCCTTAATTACACGAAGTTGACGAATTTGCCCTGTAATATTAAGTGGGCGAATTTTCTGGGTCAACTCATTCTCATAGTTCAGGTCTAATCTCCAACCTGAAGAGGCATCGTATGCACCATATTGTGGCTTAAAGCCATACTGATTTCCTCCTAGAAACAGGGTGGTAGAATCTTTATTTTCGATACCTTTTTCTACGGCATAAATACTCGAGTATTGTGCCTCATCTTTCAAGGGAATCGATTGAAAACCCGTTTCAGAATTCAAGAATATCATACTGTCTATACTTTCTAACTCTAAAACTAGGGAGGTGTATAATAATTCTTCAGGGAATAGATCATTCATACTTGCCTTGGCATAATCGGTATAGTAGAGGAGCTTCTTTTTAAGCCCAGGAAGTTGTTTGATCAATTCATCTTTGTCATGGACCGGATAGTAATCTCCCTCCACCTCATAGGCATAGATCTGTTCAATACGTCCGTTTCGGTCAAAGTCATTTACATACATCCGCATCTTAGGTTTATAGAAACCATTTCGACCTGCATTACCCGCAACAAGATCTGAAACCCCATCACCATTCAAATCAAGGGTAGTAATCGATCGCCACATCCCAGAGGTAAAATGGTGATCCTCAGATTTTATCCATCTTTTGTCCAAGTTGTAGAAGACCGTAATTGGCATCCACTCGCCCCCAACGATAAGATCGGGGCGCTTATCACCATTCATGTCTGCAAAAGCAGCTGTAGTGATCATACCTAGTTGATTGAAAACTTCTGTTTCGTATACAGTAAACTGTCCGGTTCCATCGTTGAAGAGAAGGGTAGAGTCTCCAGATAACCCGTAGGTTCTAGTATCAAAACGATTTCCTATCCATAGATCAAGGTCGCCATCGAGATCGACATCTGCCGCAGCAACTGTCCCGGTACTAAATACCGGCAAAACAGATTGATTCGAATACTCAAATACTCCAGAACCAACATTTAGGTATAATCGATCTTTTAAATCAGTACTGATTTGTGAAAAGGCACGACCCCCAGAAGCCACGTACAGATCCTCATCTCCATCACCATCGGCATCAAAGAAAAGTGCCTGAACATCCTCTGAGTTTCTGTGAGCCTCGAAGGGATCAGTGATTTTTATATAACCAGCGCTAGAACTGATGTATAATTCACCCGATTGCCCTTTGGCGCCTCCTAGATAAATATCGTCGATACCATCGCCATTTAAATCAGTGGCTGCCATCGCAGGCCCTTCATTAGAGAAGTATTGGGGCAGCATCCGCTCAGCATCAAAATCAACATAACGGTTTTCTTTGTGCTGATAGTCGATTCCTTTTTGCGCCAAATTTACTGCTGGTAGTATACCGAGGTCAGTCTTTTCTGATGAAATAGGCTGCACGCCTGATGAATTGTAATCGATCATTAGAATTTGATCAATAGCCTGAATCTCATGTACAGAACGCATACGATTTGGCCAGATGACCTCGAGGGAGTCGATATTTGTGCGATTACCTAAACCGAAATGCATTCGATTGGGAACCGAACTTTCAAACCCTCTTGAAGGATACTGTTCAGCCATCATCGCGCTTCCATCAGATAGATAAACAATTACTTTGGCTCCAATAGCAAAACGATTTTTATGGCTTCCTTTTAGCTCGATTGCCAAATAATGATTTCCTGATCGCTCGGATTGATTTTCATACACAAAGGCATCCGCATCAATATTATTTACAATTAGGTCCAGGTCTCCATCGTTATCTAAATCACCATAAGCAGAGCCATTGCTGAAACTAGACTCGTCAAGACCCCATAATTCTCGGACATCCTCAAAAGTAAAGTCTCCCTTATTGCGATAGACCGCATTTGGAACAGCGGAAGAAGGCATTAAGTCAATGAGGGCCGTAACTGCTTCTTCGCCTTGACGCATCTGCTGCCGCAAAGACTCTTCGTTTGCATTATAGGTTAAGTAATCGCGATCTAATAGATCCTTAAAAATTCCATTACTGACATAGATGTCTCGGTATCCATCATTATCCATATCAAACATGAGTGAAGCCCAACTCCACTCAGTAGCAGAAACACCAAGTTGCCTCCCGATCTCATAGAACCGATTATCTAAGTTGCGTTGTAAGACATTACGAGAATACTGCTTGTGATAACCCATCTCACCTGCTAGCTGAAACTTGTCCCAAGATTCAAACACTTGCTTCGATTTCTGGCGAGATAGCGTTTCAGGTAACATTTCAGTAACCATGATATCCGGACGCAAGTCATTATCTAAATCAGCAGCGTCTGCACCCATAGAACCCATAGACAAGGCATCAAAATAGCTATCAGAGGATTCCTTAAAACCGGCACCTCTTTGATTGATATAGAGATAATCCTTTTCGAAATAATCATTAGAAATGAATAGATCTGGCCAATGATCGCCGTTAAAATCTGAGAGGGTAATACCTAAACCAAAACCAATTGACGACGAATACACTCCCTTTTCAGAGGATACCGGCACAAAAAATCCATCACGATTCTCTAGCAATTGATTTCCATCTGCAGAGGCAATCTCTCTTTGATCTTCAATGAGATCATAAGCTCCTACTGATCGGATAGAATTATTCAGCAAATAAACATCTAAATCTTCATCACCGTCATAATCAAAAAAGGCTGCCTGTACTGATAAACCAATAATATCCAATCCATAAGAAGCGGCTGACTCGGTAAAGGTTAGATCACCGTTATTGATAAATAGCTCATTATATCTACGCTCACCACCAGGCTTACCTGATTTGGCAACATATAAATCTAAAAGTCCATCATTATTGATATCAACGAAAGTTGAACCTGCACTCCAATTGCCTTGACATGCTACACCTGCGCTAGCCGTAATGTCTTCAAAGCGAAAATCGCCTTTATTGAGATAGAGTTTATTAGCAACCAGATTACCCGTAAAATAAATATCTACTAAGCCATCGTTATTGATATCACCTAATGCAACACCCCCTCCATTAAAGAAGTTACGGTAGGTATAAGGGTTAAAATCTTCAGTAAAATAAAGCGCATTCTGAAAATCAATTCCAGTATCAGAACGTTTTAAAAACAAAGGATCAGCACCCGTACAACCAGTAAATAATAAGGCTATAAGGACAAGCACTCTCATAGGTGAAAAAATCTTCTGGAACAACCAGCAATTTAGCCAAGAATAACGGCTTATAAAAGGATTAGTGGATGAAAAAAAATGGATGAAAATAAAAAGAGCGGCCCGATGGGCCGCCCTTTTCTTATAAAAATCGATGGTTTAGTAACCAGGATTTTGAGTAAGGTTAGAGTTAGCTGTAAGCTGCTCTGTTGGAATAGGCATAAGCTCTCTGTATTCAGCAGAGGCACCCTTTTCCCACCAAGTTCCACCCCACTGACCAAAACGGATAAGGTCAGTACGGCGAGAAGCTTCTTGGAACATCTCACGACCACGCTCAGCTAAAAACTGCTCTGCAGTAATACTGCTCATAGCTGAAACACCAGCTCTAGCGCGGATAGCGTTTACCTCTGGTAAAGCAAGTGACCAGTCACCAGCAGCACGAGAAATAGCCTCAGCGTGAACTAGGTGAAGATCACCTAAACGCACGATAGGATAGTCATTATTCATCTCTGGACGACCAAACTGCTGAAAGCTAAATTTACCTAAACGGTAACCTCCTGTACGAGCTGAGTTTGGCTCTAGTTCATTAATTGAAAGTGAATAAACGATTTCAGGAGTATCTGAATCAGAAGCAAGATCCACAAGTGCATTTCCACCATAATCTAATTGAGGCCCAGCAATAAAGTTAGCCTTTTTACGAGCGTCACCATCTTCGTATGAGTTAACAAATTCTTCAAGTGCCACATAACCATTCCATGGCTGAGCCTCGAAATTCCAAGTATACTGAGAAGCATAGTGAAGAGTCATTTTAGCAAAGTTCATACCTGGTGCAGTAGCCTCATCATACTTAACAGACCAGATAATCTCTGGGTTGTTTTCGTTGGTTGGGGCGAAAATTGCAGCATAACCAGTAAGATTATCAGGATCAGAAGATACTGACGGACGCTTAGCTAAGTTAGATACCGAAACTGATGCGTCAGATAAACGGTAAGGACCGTTATCGATTACATAACCAGCAGCCGCAGCAGCATCAGCATAACGAGCAGTACCCGTGTAAACCTCAGCGTTTAAGTAAAGCTTCGCTAAAATACCTAAAGCAGCATGTCTGTTGATTCTGTACTTGTTATCACCAGTACCTAGGCTAGAACTCTCAAGATCAGTAAGGTCAAACCCACCGCTCATTCCTAGAGCTGAAAGTAATTCACCTTCAATCCAGTTGAAAACAGCAGTTCTGCTTGACTGAGTGTTAGATCCTGAACCATCAGCGATAACGATGTTACCGTATAAGTCCATTAATCTCCAGTGCAAGTAAGCACGAACAACTTTTGCTTGGGCCATTTCGTCGGCATTAAGACCAGCGTTGGCGATAGCGTTGTTAACAGCAGCGATAGCGCTATACTGTTGTGCCCACGTACCCGTGATAGGACCGTTAGCAGGAGTCCAAGTGTGACGGTGCATATCTAACCAGATACCACCATCGTACCAGTCACCACCTTTTTGAGTTACCGCCATCTCATCAGTTGAAACCGACTGAACTGAGAAGTAACCACCGTGGTTGGCAGTACCACCGTTACGAACTGCATCAAATACTGCAGTAAGAACGTCACTACCACCACCGGCAGCACCGGTAGAGATTCCCTCTAAAGAAAAATCTTGTGTAAGATCCCCTACGAGATCCTCTTCAAGATCGGTACAAGAGTAGGTTAAACCTACAAGTCCGAAACCTAATAGAAGTTTGTGTAAGTTTTTCATATCAATTTTATTATTAGAAGTTAATGTTTACACCTAAAGTGAACGAACGTGCCGAATAGTAGCTATTTCTGCGATCGATACCAGGAGCAAGTGGGTTACCATCTAAAAGATCGAATAACGCTGGCTCAGGATCAGATCCAGTATAGTTAGTAATCACGAACGCATTCTGTACGTTAAGTGATAAGTTCACGTTATCAGTGATAGGACGTGAAACAGTAAGGTTGTCTAACTTGAAGAAGTCAGCTTTCTCAACATATAAAGAAGAGAAGTTCGCGTTCTTAATCGCATCGTTAGCAAGCTCAGTGTTGATGTAGTTGTAAGATTTCTGAGAACCTACACGCGGCTCATAGAATGCACGGAAAGTGTTCACTAGGCTATGACCAAATGCACCTCTGAAGAATGCATTAACCGTGTACTTACCTAGAGTAAGTTGGTTAGACCATCCTAATTCTAGATCAGGAATACCACTACCTAATACATCGAAGTCAACGTTTTCATCAAGTGCGTTGTTTTGACCAACTACTAATTGACCATCACCGTTTACATCAACAAAGTTCTGAGAACCGTCAGTAACAGTACCGTCCCAAACAGGACCCCAGATTTGTCCGATTTCTTCACCTACTTTAACACGAGTTACGAAAGTATCGTTCTGACCTGGAGCACCTAAGTTACCGAATTTATCAGCATCCTGTACGTACTCATCAAGAACCACTTTGTTACGTGAAAGAACAATACCAGTAGTATAGTTGTCAGTTACATCATAGTTAAGAGCTAACTCAACACCATCAGATGATAATTGACCAGCATTCTCGAAACGACGATCGAAACCGTAAACTGCAGCATCTACTATACGGTTGATGATGAAATCTTTAGAAGTTTGTTGGTAAATGTCAAGTGTCGCAGTGAAACGATCCATAGTTAAATCGATACCGAAGTTAAGCTCAGCTTTCTCCTCCCACTTAAGGTTAGGGTTAGCAGCACGTAGAAGACCGGTAGATCCACCAGCAGCGCCGTCACCACCCCAAGACCATCCGCGGATTTCTTGAGAAAGACCGTATCCACCTGGAAGGTTACCAGTTACCCCGTAAGAAGCACGAGCCTTAAGTTGCTGAACACCTTCTAAACCAAGGAAAGAGTTTAAGTCAGCACCTAAACCAACAGCTGGGAAAGTACCCCAACGGTTATCAGCACCAAGCTTAGTTGATCCCTCACGTCGTAGAGATGCGTTAAGGTAAATATTGTCCGCAATTGTCATATTTAAACGAGCAAAGTAAGCCTCAATTTCAGTATCAGGATTTCTTGCAGAGTTAGCAGAAATTTGACCTGCATTTAATAAATCTTGAGAGTACTCAATTGCATCGATGTAATCAATTTGATCACCAGGGAAATCCCCTAAAGAAAAGAACACTTCATTGTAGTTCTCTTTTTGGTAAGAATAACCTCCAGTAACCGCAATGTTCATGTTGTCATAAGACTTTCTCCATGTAGCATAAGCTTCGTTTAATTGGAAATCGAAGTTATTTTCATAGAACTGAGCAGAACCTTTACGAACAGGAGAGTCAGCACCACCATTCCAAAGAGAAGTAGTTCTGTAATATAAACGATTAGCGTAGTCTGAAGACTGAACCGCAGAACGGAAGTAAGCGGTTAGGTTATCATTAACATTGTAAGATAAATCAACACCATAATTTAACTGACGACTCTCACCGTCGTTAATATTTTGCTTGATAATTGAAACTGGGTTATATGAATCAAATAAACCTAGTGTTTCAAAATATCCACCGAACTGTGCACCGTTGAATGCATAAGGAGCGTTAGCCGCTAATACAGGAGCAGTTGGGTTATATAACGTAGCGTAACGAAGTGCTTCATTGAAACCATTCTGCTGATCTCTTTTTGTGAATGCAGCAGCAAAATTAATTTTTAGCTTGTCATTGAAAGCTCTAGTTGAGAAGTTTAAACGAGTGTTGAACTGCTCAAAGCCATTGTTTAAAAGAATACCCTCTGCGTCACGAATATTCGCCGATACGCGGTAAGAGGTAGAACCATCACCACCAGCAGCAGAAATGTTGTGGATTTGAGTAAATGCATCACGAGTTACCTCATCGATCCAATCAGTCTTAGACCCCAGATCACGACCACCAGCAGCAATAAACTCTTCTGGGCTCATGTAATCAATTTGGTTCAAAATACCAGAAGTTGAGAATTGACCGTTGTAGCTGATTTGAGTTGCACCAGCCTTACCTTTTTTGGTAGTAACAAGGATTACCCCTGAAGATCCACGAGAACCGTAAATCGCAGCGGCAGAAGCATCTTTAAGAACGTTGATGCTCTCAATATCACTTGGGTCAACGTTGCCAAGTGAAGCTCCGATTACCCCGTCGATAACTACAAGCGGAGAAGCATTCGCACCAATAGTCGAAAGACCACGAAGACGAATTACCGCACCTGCGTTAGGGTTACCCCCTCTATTGTAGATCTGAAGACCTGCAACCTTTCCTTGAAGTAATTGAGAAGCATCGTTGATTGCCCCTTTGTTGAATGACTCCTCGTCCACAGAAACTACCGCAGAAGTAATTTCTTTTTGTTGCTGAGAACCGTAACCAGTGATTACAACCTCTTCAAGCATGTTACCTAACTCAAGTACCACATTAATAGTACTCTGGTTGCCAACAGTAATTTCTTGTGCAGTGTAACCTACATAAGAAAAGACAAGCACATCTCCTGCACTAGCTGAAATCGAATAATTACCATCGAAGTCTGCTGTAGTACCCGTAGCTGTACCTTTAACTACGACTGTTGCACCTGGTAGTGGTCCCTGATTATCAGAAACAGTACCTGAAACAGTCTGCGCCTCTGTCATACCGAAACACAATAGTGCCGCGAAAAACAGAAAGCCTTTAAGCATCATTTTCATAAGAGTAAAGTTTAAGTTTAGTTTATTTTTCGGGTGTTAAATTAATGCAAATATTGCTACATACAAAATATCGGACGCTAATTACAACTACATTTGCATTTTTTCACAGCATTTTTACTAAATCGGTAATTTTTTCACATTTTTTTGAATTCAAACTTTTGAATTTGCCGCCTGATCTAGGGTAAAATAGCGCAAAAAAACAAGATGTAGTTCAACAAAAAAGCCGCAAAGAGCGGCTTTTTAGTACTGAAATTAACTTTAGAGCTTAAATTTTATCTGCGACCACTTTATAAGTAGGATCTTCAATAATATTCACTTCTATTAAACTTTCTGCATTTCTAATGAGACGCAAGCAATCTTTACTAAGGTGTTTTAGATGGATTTTCTTACCTGACTTGGCATAGCGTTCTGTGACTTTATTGAGGGCTTCAATGGCCGACATATCGACTACACGACTCTCTGCAAAGTCAATCACGACCTCGTCAGGATCACCAGCTACATCGAACTTTTCATTAAAAGCCGCAACCGAACCGAAGAACAGCGGACCATAGATTTCATAATGCTTAACTCCAGCTTCATCGATTCGCTTGCGGGCACGAATTCGAACTGCATTATCCCATGCAAAACCAAGCGCGGCAATAATAACGCCAACGATAACAGCAAGGGCAAGATTATGCAGAAATACAGTCACTAAGGTCACTAGAACCATCACGAAAACATCTGACTTAGGCATTTTATTAAACGTACGGAGGCTAGCCCATTCGAACGTTCCTATCGATACCATAATCATCAACCCGGTTAGTGCCGCCATAGGCACTCTCTCGATAAGGGATGAACCGAACATGACAAAACTCAAGAGTCCGATAGCAGCAACAATTCCCGAAAGCCTTGCACGGGCTCCGTTAGAAACATTAATTAGTGATTGTCCGATCATGGCGCATCCACCCATCCCAGAAAACATTCCTGATAAGGTATTTGCAACCCCTTGTGCTAAAGCCTCCTTGTTCGCTGAACCCCTAGTTTCGGTAATCTCGTCGACGATATTAAGGGTAAGTAGACTTTCGATAAGCCCAACACCTGCAATAATGAGTGAATAAGGAGCGATCAATTTCAATGATTCAAAACTCCAATCGATTGCCGGAATATGAAACGGCAAAAAGCCTCCTTTAATAGATGCAATATCACCTACGGTACGTGTATCTAGGTTAAAAAAGGTTACCAGGCCGAAGATGATTAATATTGCCGCAAGAGACGAGGGTACAACCTTGGTGAGTTTTGGCAAGAAATGAATAATAAGCATCGTAAGAGCTACTAAACCAAGAAGAAGATATAATGCAGAACCTTCTAGCCAATTTCCTGAGGCGTCCTTGAATTGAGTCAATTGAGACATGAAAATGATGATCGCTAGACCATTCACGAATCCAAAAATAACCGGATGGGGAACTAAACGAATAAACTTACCTAAACGTAAGAGACCAAATAATATCTGGAAAAGACCCGCTAGCACTACCGCAGCAAACACATATTCTACACCATGTGATTGAACTAACGAAACAAGTACTACAGCAACAGCACCAGTTGCACCTGAGATCATACCAGGTCGGCCGCCAAAAACTGAGGTAATAAGCGCCATTACTACAGCGGCATATAATCCAGTTAATGGAGATAGCCCTGCAATTAATGCAAAGGCAACCGCCTCTGGTACGAGTGCCAAAGCAACCGTAATACCGGATAAAATTTCAGTTTTATAACTAAACGTGTAAGTAAAGTCAAAAAGTCGTAGATACTTTTTCATTTCGCGTTTTGATTGATGGCGCGAAAATAGGGCTTTATTTAAGATTGAACCCCAAGAAGATATCGACCCTCAACCCACTTAAAGCTATAGTAAAGAATCGATGCGTAGAAAAGGTCACCCAAAACAGCATTTCTAAAAAATGGGATGGCAGCCGTGTAACAGGCTAGGAATCCTTCGAGGGTCAGCGGATATCCGAGCAACCAAACTCCAAAATTAGAGATGATAAAAAAGGCGAACGATGAAGACAACACGGTAAGAACATTCATTTTCTTCGACCATTGTCCCAGAAAAACAATCGCCACAAATGAAGCGTAAACAAACCAACTGATTGTGTAAAACCCAAAGATTAAATCTGTAATCAACATAACCGTTAGGGGTGCTGCAAAGGCCAATACTCTATTCTTAAAGTGATGTCCTGCAAAAAGAGCTGTTGCCGTCACCGCTGTGAAATTAGGTAAGTGAGGTATGAGTCGGCTGAGTATTGCGATAATCACAAAGGCGATCAATACTTTTTCTCTAGATGAAAGGGTTTGTGGTCGGTTCATGCTGCGAAGATCGCACAACTTTAATTAAAAACAAAAGCCCTGAAAGTCAGACTTTCAGGGCTTGAGCTAATCTCAAAATGAATTAGTCTAACAGATCAAATCGATCCAAATTCATCACTTTATTCCAAGCAGCTACAAAGTCATGTACAAACTGTTCTTTGTAATCTGCCCCAGCATAAACCTCAGCGAGCGCACGTAGTTGTGAGTTCGATCCGAAGATTAGGTCAACACTAGTAGCGGTATACTTTTGAGAACCGGTAGAACGGTCGGTACCGATGTAAGTTCCGCCTTCACCTTTTTCCCATTTAGTGCTCATATCTAATAAATTGACAAAGAAATCGTTCGATAGCACACCTACATTACTTGTAAATACACCGTTTGAAGAAGAACCGTGATTGGCCCCAAGTACGCGTAAACCTCCGACTAAAACAGTCATCTCTGGCGCACTTAAAGTCAATAATTGCGCTTTATCTACAAGTAATTCTTCTAACGGACGGTCTACTTTTCCTTGTACAAAGTTTCTAAATCCATCAGCTTTAGGCTCTAGAACCGCAAACGAATCGACATCAGTCATTTCAGCAGTAGCATCGGTGCGTCCCGGTGTAAACGGAACTTCAACTTTAACGCCAGCATCTGCTGCAGCCTTTTCCAATGCTGCGCTACCACCGAGAATAATAAGATCTGCTAGAGAAACTTTTTTATCACCTTTCGCGTCGAAATCTGCTTTTACTTTCTCTAGTGAAGAAAGTACCTTAGATAGACGCTCTGGCTCATTGGCCTCCCAGAACTTCTGTGGAGATAAAGCAATACGAGCTCCATTTGCTCCACCTCTAAGATCTGAACCTCTGAAAGTAGAGGCAGATGACCATGCAGTGAAAACTAGATCACTAGTAGATAATCCTGAACCTAAAATAGCTGCCTTTAATTCAGTTGCATCTGAGGCTTCGATCTGCTTGTAATCAGCTACAGGAACAGGGTCTTGCCAGATTAAAGTTTCCGCCGGAACTTCAGGCCCCACGTAATTAGTTTTAGGCCCCATATCACGATGCGTTAACTTATACCACGCTCTTGCAAATGCATCTGCAAACTCATCTGGATTCTCGTAGAATCTTCTAGAGATCTTATTGTAAGCAGGATCTTCTCTTAATGCAATGTCAGATGTTGCCATCATTGGAGCGTGACGCTTGTTTGGGTTGTGCGCATCAGGAACCGCATCAGCAGCCTTACCGTTCTTCGGCTTCCACTGATAAGCACCAGCAGGGCTCTTCGTTAGTTCCCACTCATAACCAAATAAAGTTTCAAAATAGCTATTATCCCACTGAATTGGAGTAGGTGTCCAAGCACCTTCAAGACCAGATGTTATGGTGTATTCACCGTTACCGGTTCCGAAGCTATTGGCCCATCCGAACCCTTGTTGTTCCACTGGAGCCCCTTCAGGCTCAGAACCAACATGCGCTGTATCACCAGCACCGTGCGTCTTACCAAAAGTATGTCCTCCTGCAACAAGTGCTACCGTCTCTTCATCATTCATAGCCATTCGAGCAAATGTTTCGCGAATGTCACGTGCTGAAGCAAGAGGATCTGGTTTACCATTAGGGCCTTCTGGGTTAACATAGATAAGACCCATCTGAACCGCTGCTAGTGGATTGTCAAGTTGACGATCACCAGTGTAACGCTTATCTCCTAACCACTCGGTTTCTGGTCCCCAATAAATATCTCCTTCTGGCTCAAATACGTCTGCACGACCACCACCAAAACCAAAAGTTTTAAAGCCCATGGTCTCGAGTGCGACATTACCAGTAAGAATCATTAGGTCTGCCCATGACAGCTTATTTCCATATTTCTGTTTGATTGGCCAAAGAAGACGACGAGCCTTGTCAAGGTTTCCGTTATCTGGCCAGCTATTTAGAGGAGCCATTCTTAATGTTCCTGCTCTTGCACCACCGCGGCCGTCTTGAATACGGTAAGTACCCGCACTGTGCCATGCCATTCTGATGAAAAATGGGCCATAATGACCGTAGTCAGCAGGCCACCAATCTTGCGAATCAGTCATTACGTGAGCTAAATCCTTCTTTAATTCATCGTAGTTAATCGAAGCAAATGCCTTTCTATAATCTACAATTGCTCCATTAGGCTTCATTTCAGAAGTATTTTGGTGAAGCATTCTGAGGTTCAATTGCTCAGGCCACCAATCTGCGTTCGAAAATCCACCAGCAGCCGTGTGACGGTGCTTAGCCCCCATTACTGGGCATTTTTCAATTCCTTCGTTTGTATCGTGTGAGTGCATAGTATATTTTTTTGCAAATTAATTCATAATCAACGAAATAAGCTCTCTTTCAAATAAGTTGTACTAATTCAATCATAAGATATTCTTATGATCTGTAATTAGTCTAAAGCTTTTTATTATAGTTCGACCTGAAGTGCTTTCTCAGCAGCATTTCTTCCACTGCTCATCGCTGCATTCAATGATGGATAAAGTAAGTAATCGCCAGACCGAATATCGGCAGAGTCCGCATTAGATGAGTCAGGTTTCAAGCGGATTTCAGAAATAACAGGCAGCGCTTTTTCAATTTTAAAATGCTTGACAAGCTTTCCCGATTCAATTCCCGAACGCATCTTAATCTCCTCTCTGATTGACATCTCAAGACGCTCTGAATCTTCTGAAACGCCAATGGCTGTAGCAGAAAGAATAGAGGTGTTACGACCTTTGAGCACATGTATCGAATTCACCGAATTTGATTCAGGAAACAATCCGATCACATTTTGCAATTTATCAGAATATTTGGAGGTATTAGGCAACTCAAAATAGAACACCTCAGTGCCATGCCACTTCTGTTCCTTTTCGGCAAAGGTTTGAATTACCTTATCGTGACGCTTTAGAGCCTCCTCAGTCGTTACTTTTTGATTCAATAACACTTTAGTTTTCGTGAGCTTTTCGCAAAGTTGGTCAATTACAGCCTGCATGCCGCGCTTTGGCATAGCGGCATAGCCTTTGGTAAACATGTGAAACACAAACTCAAACTGTATTACTGTAGTATTAAGATGCTTCTCGAGAAAAATACCCCCATAAAAGGGTTTGAAGAATTGATTAATAAATCGCTGACTGTATTTTGAATGAAGAGAATCGATTGTGGGCCGGTCAACCTGATTGAAAATTTCATCTACACTCAAAGCACTAATTCTTCGCTGTTCTCCAAGCAGTTTGACTTTGTCTAAGAGACCCGCAGAATTCGCCTTAATGGTAGGCCAAAAAAAAGAGGGATCTCTGAAAGCATCTCCGATAAGTTCAACCTTACCGTCTTTTCGAAAAATATATGCTCCTGGCTTGAAGTAGTTTAATTCGAGTACCGACAGGTCTAAATATTTGATTACTTCAGGATAGGCAGTTAGTAGTACCTGAAATCCATGATCAAGGGGAATGTCATCAAAAAAATCTGTTTTCACTCGGCCCCCTAATCGGCCTGAAGATTCATATAAAGTAGGGAAAACGCCTCTTGCTTCAAGTTCTAATGCAGCAATAATACCACTGATACCCCCACCAAGGATGGCAATGTCAGAAGAAGGCATAGACATTTAGACCGTGGGAACGTTCTTAATACGCTTTTCGATTTTCTGTTTCTTAGCTGTCACGCGCTTCATCCAATCCATAAGTTCAGGATCTTTTGACTCCTTATAAATCTCGTTGATGGCAAGAACCAGAGCTTTACCTTCTCTTGAGTATTTTACCCGATCACTTGTACTCATGTGGCTCATAGCAAGTTGCTCGTATTCTTCGGCTTGTGTCAGTAAATCTTCTACAGAATTGTTCATCGAATCGCTTAAAAGGTTAAACAAATATGAGTTAAAAATGTGAGAATGTCTAACCTTAGCGGCAAAGTTTAATAAAAGATTAAGAAATAGCCAAATTACTGACCGATCTCTCTTGCCTCAAAATCAACGATTTCGGCAGATTCAAAACGGTAATCAACCTCAATGGGATTGCAGCATACCTCGCAATCTTCGACATAGACTTGTCTACCGTCGATAGGGTCAAGAATCATTGAAATTTCTTCCCAACAGTAAGGACACTGAAAAAAATGCTCAAACATTTATCTAGGCATTAAAGGATTCTATTTGATCACTGATTGAGCCCCATTCTTCCATTTTCGTTTCTAATTCGGCCTTGAGTTCCTGATAGTGATCCATATAACCACTTGTCTTAACTAGATCCTCATAACGTTCTAAAAGCTCTTGATCTTTAGCGGCGATCGTCTCCTCTAACTCCGTGATTCGCTTTTCAATTGAACCAAGTTTATTACTGAGGGTTTTTAGTTTCTTTTGATCAGCGTAACTAATATCATTAGAAGACTTTTCTTCACCCTTGGTATCGGAGATCTGACCCCTAACCGTTGCCTTTTCAACTTCTCTAAAGTCATTCACCTTTCGCTGCTCCAAATAGAAATCAATATCTCCCAAATAAGGTTTCACTTTATGATCTCTAAATTCAAAAACCTGATCAGTAAGACCTTGTAAAAAATCACGATCGTGAGAAACAACGAGCAGTGTGCCTCCGAAATTGAGAAGTGCACGCTTCAATACCTCTTTAGATTTAATATCTAAGTGGTTAGTAGGTTCATCCATCACGAGCACATTGAAAGGTTGCAATAAAAGTTTAGCAAGAGCGAGTCGATTACGCTCACCTCCCGATAACACTTTCACCTGTTTATCGACATCATCGCCTCCGAATAGAAATGAGCCCAAAATATCTCGAACCTGAGCTCGGTTTGATTCGTTGGCCGCGTCGATCATGGTATCCAAGAGTGTCTTATCACCATCTAGGTATTCTGCTTGGTTTTGGGCAAAATATCCGATTTCAACATTGTGTCCGAGTTTAAATTGTCCCTGGTGCTCTAAGTCACCGACGATGATCTTGGCAAGGGTAGATTTACCTTGACCGTTTTGACCGACAAAGGCAGTTCTCGACCCTCGTTCTAATAGAAAAGAAACTTCATTGAGAACCAAAGATTCGCCATAAGACTTAGAAACCTTATGGAGTTCTAAAATGACTTTACCAGGCTGTTTGGATAGCGGGAAACGAACGTTCATAACGGCTGTATCAGTGCCATCCACTTCGATTCGGTCAATTTTGTCGAGCTTTTTGATCAAAGACTGAGCCATCGAGGCCTTCGTTGCCTTCGCCCGAAATTTTTCGATCAATTTCTCGGTCTGTTGAATTTGTTTCTCTTGGTTCTTAAGCGCATTCATTTGCTGTTCTCTGATCTCCTCTCGGAGGGCTAAGAACTGGGTATAAGGTTTTTGATAGTCGTAAATTCTACCCAAAGAGATTTCGATTGTTCGGTTAGTTACGTTATCTAGGAACATACGATCGTGAGATACAATTACTACCGCTCCCGGATACGAATTCAAGAACGTCTCTAACCAAAGTATCGACTCGATATCTAGGTGGTTTGTGGGCTCATCGAGGAGCAAAACGTCATGCCTTTGAAGGAGCAATTTGGCGAGTTCGATTCTCATACGCCATCCGCCCGAAAAGGTATCGGTTAAGCGATCAAAGTCGGTTCGTTTAAATCCGAGACCCTGTAAAACACGCTCTGTTTCTCCTTGATAGTTATAACCCCCGAGTATTTCATATCTAGTGTTCAAATCACTAACCGCTACCATAAGATCGTGATACTCTTCACTCTCATAATCGGTCCTTGTTGCTAATTCGTGATTGACACGATCCATCTCTCGTTCTACACTCTTTATTTCTGAAAATGCTTCATAGGATTCTTCGAGAACAGTACGACCCTGAACGAAATCGATGTCTTGCTTTAAAACACCGATAGTAATATTTCGGTCACAAGCAAGCGTACCTTCATCAAGATCTAATTCTTTAGAAAGTACTTTGAGCATGGTTGATTTTCCCGCACCGTTCTTACCAATAAGGCCTACCCGATCACCAGGACTGAGTTTATAACTAACTCCCTGAAACAAATAGGTACCAGAAAACGACACGGCGGCGTTGTGTAGATTTAGCATGGGCGCAAAGATACCACATCAGCCTACAAAATAAAGCTAGGTAACACAGGTTACTTTCATTACTTTCAAAGTCATCTATCTTTGAATCACAAAGCCAATACCATGTTTAAGAAGGGAACTAAACTCTATAGTATTTTCGGCTCGAAATGTCCGAAATGCCATGGAGAGAGCATGTATAAAAATCCGAATCCTTTCAATATCGCTAGGGTGTACGATATGCCCGAAAGATGTTCGAAATGTGGCACTAAGTACAAAATCGAACCCTCATTTTTCTACGGAGCCATGTATGTTAGCTATGCACTAGGAGTTGCTATCGCCGTGACGGCCTTCATTACTAGTCACTTCATAATCGGTACTAACATGATTACAGCATTTTTAAGCATTATTGGTTCTATCGTATTACTAATGCCTGTAAATATGCGCTTGGCCCGAAATATTTGGATCAACTTTTTTATAAGCTATGATCCTGAGACGGCCAAAGCGAGCGAAAACGGTCAATAGAAATTTCTTGAGGTAAGGGCTGTTGCTCTTCTATATAATTAAATAATTGCTCTGAGGTTATTGGGCCAATCATCACGCCTCTCGAACCCATACCATTCAGTACATGACAATTCGGATAGCTAGGATGTGTCCCTACTAAAGGCTTTCGATCGGTAACTGTGGGTCTGACCCCTGCCACATGATCGATAACTTCAAAGGGTAATTTCAAAAACTTCTGAAGCTTTTCGATGAGCTCTAACTTTGACGCTTCAGTCGGTATACTCGTCTTATCTTTCCACTTATAGGTTGCACCTATTCGGTATAAATCTTCACCCATCGGAATGATAAAAACTCCCGACTTAATCACTCTAGTTTCATCTAGCCCTTTACAACGAATTAGAAGCAACTCTCCCTTAGTACCATTTAGTGGTAAATAATTAAAAAAAGGATTTTGCTTGAGTCCATAACCCTCGGCAAAAACAATGTGTTTTGCACGAAGCTCGCCGTAGATAATTCCCTCGACGAATTGCAATCGATCATAATCAAATCGCTCTTCAAGGAGTTGATTCTGATTTTTCAAATAAGCCTTATAAACGAATCTAAGGAGTGAGGTATCTAATTTACCTGTTTCTAAAACCTCAGCCAATTTAAAAGGCGCTTCAATGCCTTCGTTGGTATTGACTTCGAAACCGTCTTTCATAAAGCGCTCATACCCCCTCTTATCGCGAGCCTCGTACCAAATATTTTGCTCTGAAGGTGTATTTAAAATACGAAGGGTAGGTATTTTTTGGTCGATTTCAACACCTAAGAAAGCCGTTAATTCCTCGTAAAAAGGCATAGCATAATCAAGCTGTTCAGCGGCATTATAAGCTAAGGTAAATCGCTTTAAAATTAATGGATTGTAAAGTCCGCCTGCCACTTCAGAGGCACATTGGGATTCATCGCTGATTACTAAAAAAGATCGATGACGGCGCCTCAACTGTTCGGCAAAACAGATTCCCGCTAAGCCTGAGCCGACAATGATGTAATCGACTTCAGTAGACAAAATTATTGTTGTTTAATAGGGTTGAGAACGGTCGTTTGATTCTCCTCTTTCTTCTTACCCTTGAACAGATCAAATAATCGCTTGCGCTGCGCTAATCGCTCTTCCTCGGCAGCTGTACCTGAACTGAAATCAGGAAATTGTAGGTCGCGCTGTAAGGCAGCAATATCGTCTAGTTCATTATCTGTCTTATAAATTTCAGCGTTAAAGGTTCGAGTATTCAAGATGCGATCAAAGGATACAGGGAAGTTAGTATTTACGTTATTAAAAGATGGGGTTGCGGCAAGTAGAGGCCGAACATCCGGATACCATACCCAGAACAACTCTATCAAATACTCCTCTCCAGACTCGCTGTCTACCTGATCAATGAAATTTACATCGGGAGCTACAGGAGCAATTCCTAAGATTCTATAACGTAACTCTGATCTTCTTTTATCGAAATACCAAACCCCTTTAACTCTATATTCCTTGATATCGTAAGCGGAAATATCTCGTTGAGCAATATAAGCCTCTGTTAAAGCCTTTCCTTGGTTTAATAGTTCGAAACCAGCTGAAGTAGTATCTCTTTTCTGAATGGCAGGTAATAAGTCTTCGAACTGTCTAGCTTCTTCAAAGTACGAATCTGAGTAAGCACGAAGACGTCCTGATTTAAGAGCCTTTAGTAGTGTATAGTACAGCGAACGCTTTTCAGTTCTTAGGGTATCTACCGGATAGTAAAGTACCTTATTCGTCTCCTCTTCTAGGCTTACCTTTTCCCAAACAATTTTTGACCATAGAATAGAGCGATCAGCCACATTTTCGTACCGGATGATAGACTCATTATCATCAGGTGCCAACGCCTTGTCTTCGGCTTTAGGAACTTGAAATAGTTTAGCGTTACCCTGTGCATTCGCAGCAGAGTTGAAAAATATCGTTAAAGCGAGTACTAATAAAATTCTCATCGCAGTGATTAGTTAATAATTTCAACAATTACCTGCGCGGCAGGCTTTAAAAAATACGAGGTATCTGTGGTTGGATAAGTTTTGATGTCAAAAATTCGAACCACATCTCCACGAGAAGCTCTTCGGATTGCAGATACAGCCTTGGCATCCATTCGACTTCCTTTAACCTCGATGGTAGGCTGGTTGGGTATCTTCATTTTAAACCCACTTACAGCAATCGGCAAATCAAAATCAAAATCAACAAGCTCTGCTCCTACGATCGTTTTTTCAAGTTCAGATCGTGACATTCGAACACTTCCGAATTCACCTCGTACCGTTCCGCTTGGTGCAGGAACATCTTTAATTCTGAATTGAGTGGTGGTAGTTACTTGACTTCCGTCAGGGAGTTCCCCCCTAGCCTCAATTTTCAAGAACTCTCCTCGAGAAGGTCTAACCGTATAGCCACTACCCCCTAAGGCCTTTAAACCAGGTGCTGTTGCCTTCACCTTATTATTGGGAATGCCAGGAATAGAAATAGTCATTGGGTTATCTACTCCGCGATACACAACATTCATTTTATCTGCAGAGATGACCGCTGTATTCGGCTTGGCTATTGTCGAGAACAATAAGTTTACCGGCACCTCAGTTTCTTCTCCATTTTCTAAGAACAGTAGACGTCCTTCTAGTTTATGATCGCCAGGGTTTCCTGCAGCCACGTTTAGTCGAACACGACCCTCCTCTATAAAGAAGTCTTTATCGGCATCAAGTGAAACCCCATCTAACTTCAAGCTAACCTCGTTAGGACGTGTTGTTCCATCTTTACGTCCAAGCACAATTGCTCCATCAAAAGACTCGTCAGAGAAATAGGCTCCTTTTGATTGCTCTAAAAGAGTAGTATAGTTGGTCATTGATACCTCTCTGGTCAATTGACCCTCGAGCAGCGATTGTAAAATTTCTTGCTCAGTTGCTTCAATATCTGATTGCATCGCGCTGATCTTGGTAAGCGAAGCAACAAGAGGAAATCCTTCAAAGTGGTAGTTCAACCACCCCAGTTTTTGACCGTCACGGTTGGTCACCTCATGCTCCTCATCACCCGTTTCAAATCGCTCAACGACTGAAGATACTAAAGTTTCATTCTGCTCTGGGATAATCCGAAGAAGCTGATTTTTAAAAGCATCAATACGTGTGAGAAATTCATCTCCCTCCTCGGACAGACGCTCCCCTTTAAAAAATTTAGCATCTAAATAATTACTCAAATCCATGATCTCGTAATCAGAAGGATCTTTTACTGTAGCGAGCATTTCAGATTTCAGTGTCTCCAAATAAGAAGAAAAACTAGTTGCCGACTTTTCTAAATCAAGGGCATTCTGATAAAGCGGACCAAATTTAGCTGGGTTTTCACTTGCCTTCTGCTGCAACGAAAGTAGGTACTGCGTATTACTTACTGCAGTCTTATCGACATTGCGTTCGAATTTTTCATTGAGCAAGCCAAATCCTGATAGCACCTCTTTACTCATGTTCAAGGCAAGCATTGCGATGAACACAAGGTACATGAGGTTAATCATGCGCTGTCTTGGTCCTAGTTTTGAGGCCATACTTATTTTTTAAGTGCGCTTAACATGCCACTATACACTTCATTAAGTCCTTTAATATTCTCAACTAAAGGAACGAGTTGGGATTGGAGAAGTGCCGTTTGCTCGGCTAATTCTTTATCGAGATTCGTTTTCTGAGTATTTGTCTCCACTTGTGAGGCATACATTTGCTGTAGTGACTGAAGATGTTCAGTAGTTTTTGCTAGCTCTTGAGCATATTTTTCAGTTTGACCCAGTGCTTCTACCGAAGGCTGAATTTGCTTTGCAAGCTGTTCAAAATTTTCAATGCTTTGAGCGAGTCGCTTCATTAAATCTGCATCAACTTTAGCCTCGTTTAGTAAAGAGTCGATTCTTTTAGACAACAATCCTTCAGGCGTTTCAGGAGTAGTGCTTGCCGATCCACCTTTCAATTGCGGATAAACACGCGCCCAATCATAGTCTTCTTCGGGTTTCTCAAAGGCTGAAATGCCAAAAATTAAAGCCTCTGTGATCAATCCGATACTGAGAAGAACAGAGCCGTTCAAAAATCCGATTTCAAAGTGTGTTAACTTAAAAAGTGCTCCTAGAATCACGACAGATGCGCCGAGACCGTAAGCCATATTCATTGTTTTTTTCGAAAGCATATAAAAGATCTTTAATTGTCAAGTTTCGGGGGTACGTAATCACGAACGGTTCTAAAACCAATGTAGGCACGTGCTGAATCTTTATGTTCATAATCACGAGTACTTACTCTGATGAAGTACGCGATATCTTTCCAAGACCCTCCACGAATAGTCTTTTTTGGATTTTCAGGATCAACATAATTAGGGTTGAGTGGAGAGGTAAATTCATAGCTATCCTGATTATAGGTCGAAGCCGTCCATTCAGCTACATTACCAGCGATGTGGTAGAGTTTTGAATTCCCCGGATGAAAATACTTAGCATCTTTAACCTTGGCCGCATAAACCTCCCCATCGGCATCATAACCGTCATCGGGCTTAAAATTCGCTTTATATCCATTGTTTTTATGAATTAAATCTTCACCCTCCCATGGGTAAATTAAATCTGAATCTCCGTTTCGAGCAGCAAACTCCCACTCTGCTTCAGTAGGTAGGCGATAGGCGGGCACTGCTGGCTTTCCGAGTTTTTCGTAGTTCTCATTAATTGCATGAGTTTTGAAATCACAATACGCTTTCGCCTGCTCCCAATTCACCCCAACTATCGGGAAATCATCGTACTGCTCATGCCAGAAGTATTCGGTGAACATTTGCTCGTTTAGCGAGTATTCGAAATCTTTCATCCAAGCAAGGGTATCAGGATATACAGACACCACCTCTTCGCGAACAAAATCAATCGGATTTTGTTTCGGATTCTTTGAGGCCGCCTTGGCGTCAAACCAAGTGTATTTGTATTTTAATTGCTTAACATCAAGCATGCGCTTACCATTGTAGGTTTCCCACTTCTCTAAAAACAGCGAGTCCATCACCTCAGCATAGTAGATGTCAGGATACTGCTCGGGCTCCCACTCTATATCTACGTCCCAGTTCAGTTTTCTACCCGCATAGATGTCATCACTAAAAAGAAGATAATTTTCATAATAATACTTATCGGCAACCTTAGCTGTGTCTAGGGGCAAAAAAGCGAAGCGTCCGATCCCCTCATCCTCAGCGGTAAGCCCAAGATCTTCAGCGAGACGTGCCAACTTCGTACGAGCAATCGAATCGCGCACATACTTTACGAATCGTCGGTACTCTTTATTCGATACTTCAGACTCATCAATTAAAAACTTCTTGATAGTTACCTCTTTTCGGGGGGCGTCTTTTACTCCGTAAGGATCATCCGCAGTACCCATGGTGAATGTACCACTAAATGGACCAATCATTACATCCTCTGAACCTTTCGGCTTACGTAAATCATAAGGGCCTTTTTGAGCCGTAGTCTCAGCCACAAAAAGTAGCGTACAGGATAAAAAGAGAAACTTAATTATAGTATGGGTCTTCAACTTTATTGGGTTTTACTGTGGAGTGAATATCAAATATAACAATTTACTGCATCGATCTTCTAAAAGCTGATATCCAACGTTCAGGAACTTCATTATCAAGAGCCTTGCGATAATCTGATTCTAAACAGGGTACTAAAAGCGGCTTGTATGTTGGTCTGGCAGCTTGTTCGAAATTTCCTTTCGGCACTTGTAACCACCAGCGTTCGGTTCGAAGTGATTTATAGAAAACAAGATGTTTTGCATCAGTAGGAACATTGAATTTTAAAAAGTCGGGGTTTTCAGCTGTTGGTTCTTCATAAGTTCTAAGTGAATACCCTTCCATGAAATACCAGATCATTTGTGCCGCAAGTGCATTCGACTTTGCGTTGTTAACCACCTCATAGATACCAGCAACTTTAACCATATCTCCAATCCCAGCGTAACGCATAAGGGCGCAAATCTCGCGACCGGTAAACCCGTTCGGAGAAGCTTCATTCACCTCACCAAGAGCACTGGCTTCAACGCTTTTCATATCAACACTCAACAGATCAACTGACCGCAAAAGCGGTTCCACCCCTCGTATATCTGAGGTTAAAGCTCCTAAACGATATAATTCGAAATGCAATTGATCGAGCAAATCAAGTTCTTCTTGAGCTACATAATAAGACTGGTAACCCAATTGGGTAAGGTGATACAAGTGGTTCGGAGGCTGTGTAATGATGCGCGAAAGATAGGCCTCTGGGGCAACCATCTCTTCACCAATACTCAAATCAAACTTGGAATCTACATGAGCCAAGTGAACCATCTTGCCCGACCGGTCGAATCCGCGATAGGTAGCATAGGTCAATCCTTGAACAGCACCCACGACGATCAGTGTACAATCTTTTTTGTGTAATTCTTCAACTACTGTCGTGAGCAAGTATTCGGTGTCTTGAAGGGTATCGCCAGCGGTAATTGAACCCAAGTCGACCAAATTCACCGCCCAGTTACCCATGAATAGCGGATACAACGCATTTCTAAAACCCGAAGCATCAAAGATCTCTGTACGTTTGCCAAAGGCTGTACGCTGTTCTTCTACCGTTAGAAGTACAAGAGAACTGTTTTTAATTTCAGGGACCCCCGACTTTACAGTATGCTTTACAAACTGCTTACCTAGACTTTGGTCGGGCTGAAGCTCGTTGTGAGCCAATACCGAATCACTGACTGGCTGAAGAAAATCAAAGGTCATCGACTTTACTTTTTAGCTGATGGTTTCTTACGGGGTTTTTTCACAGGCTTAGCAGCTTCTATCATCGCTTTTGCCTCTTCTAAAAGAATCGCGGTTGCATCAATTTCTTTACCCAATTCAACTTTTAATTTTCCGCTAATGATATGGTGCCTACCCCATCGAGCCTTTTCAATACGAATATTTTCTTCAGGCCATGAGGCGATTAGCTTCTCGCGCTCTTTAACTTTTTTCTCTTCAATAAGAGCAACCATGTCGGCCTCCCTGAGGTTGTCAAAATCATAGCGCTTATTGACATTAATAAAAAGACTATTCCATTTAATGAAGGGGCCAAAGCGACCCGTTCCTTTAGTTACACCGTGCCCTTCATATTCAAATATTGGAGCATCTGCTAACTCTTTTGCCTTGACCAGTTCAATCGCACGATCAAGGGTGATTTCAAAGGCGTTATCCTCCTGGCTCATTGAGACGAATTTCTTTCCATACTTTACATACGGACCGAATCGTCCAATATTTGCTTCTAAGTTTTCTCCATTGTATTCACCAAGAGTTCGCGGAAGTTTGAAAAGATCTAACGCCTCTTCAAAGGTGATACTGGTAATTGATTGGTGAGGAAGCAAACCAGCGTATCGCGGAGTTTCCTCATCATCAGGGCTTCCGATCTGTGCCATAGGACCAAAGCGTCCTAATCGAACAATTACTTGACGACCCGAATCTGGATCGGTACCAAGAAGGCGTTCACCGCTAGCACGCTCGGCAGTATCTTTTACTTTATCTACGGTCGGATGAAAATCGTTGTAGAATTCTCTCATCAAGTTTCTCCAGGTAATTTCACCCGCGGCAATTTGGTCAAACTTCTCTTCAACCTCAGCCGTAAAATGATAGTCTACAATAGATGAAAAATGCTCAACTAAGAAGTCACTTACAACAAATCCAATATCCGTAGGAACAAGTTTACCCTTATCGGCTCCAACCTTTTCAGTCAAGGTTTTCGAAACGATTTCATTTTGTTTTAACCTCAGCTCCCTATATACTCTGTCGTTTCCTTCGATCACTCCCTTTTCAACATATTTCTTATCCATAATACGACTAATCGTAGCCGCATAGGTTGAAGGTCGACCGATACCTAATTCTTCTAATTTCTTAACTAGTGATGCTTCAGAGTATCGGTAAGGCGCACGAGTAAATCGCTCAGTGGCATGAAGACTTTGAAGATTCAATTCATCCCCGACAGTCATTGTTGGTAAGAGACCGCTCTCTTCATCATCTTGATCATCAGTACCTTCTAAATAAACTTTCAAAAACCCTTCAAAGGTGATCATTTCGCCTTGGGCAGCGAATAGATAATCATGAGTAGAAGCTGCGATTCCTACTTTCGTTCGTTCCAATTGAGCATCGCTCATTTGCGAGGCTAATGTTCTTTTGTAAATCAGTTCGTAGAGTCTTGCCTCGTCTCTCTCAAGATTCGGTGATTTATTACCCATCTGTGTCGGCCTTATCGCCTCGTGTGCCTCTTGGGCGCCCTTTGATTTGGTATTGTATGAACGAACTTGAAGATAATCACTGCCATATTGGGCTTCAATTTCAGCACTAATCATGGCAATAGCTTCTGACGAAAGATTTACACTATCGGTTCTCATATAGGTAATGAGTCCGGCTTCATATAAACGCTGAGCAACCTGCATGGTTTTTCGTACTGGGAAATATAATTTTCTAGATGCCTCCTGTTGAAGCGTCGAGGTAGTGAAAGGGGCTGCAGGAGACTTTTTAGCAGGTTTTTTCTCGAGTGAAGAAACCGTAAAAACAGCCGATTTATTTTGCTCCAAAAACCGCTCGGCAGATTCGAAATTTTCAAAATCTTTAGTCCCTTTAGCCTCTAACTTCGAAAGATCACTGGTTTGAAAAAAGGCCTTGACTTTAAAACTAGGCTCAGGTAAAAACGCTTGAATTTCTCTTTCGCGCTCCGTGACAAGCCTCACCGCAACAGATTGCACGCGACCCGCAGAAAGGCCCGGCTTCACCTTTCTCCATAACACAGGTGAAAGCTCATATCCAACAATTCGATCTAAAACTCTTCTAGCTTGCTGGGCATCAACTAAATTACCATCGATGCTCCTCGGATTTTCAATCGCTCTCTCAATCGCGGATTTGGTAATACTGTTAAAAACGATTCGTTTTGTTTTGGACTCAGGAAGCTCTAGGGTTTCCATAAGGTGCCAAGAGATTGCTTCTCCTTCGCGGTCTTCATCACTTGCAAGCCAAACGGTTTCGGCTTTTTGTGCTAAAGTCTTTAGTTTTTTTACTTGTGGTTTTGACCGATCACTAACTACATAATTAATCGCAAAATCATTCTCGATATCAATACCCATATCGCTTTCAGGAAGATCTGCGATATGACCATAACTGCTCTCTACAACAAAGTCTTTCCCTAAAATTTTCTCAATTGTCTTAGCTTTCGCCGGTGACTCTACGATCACTAAATTTTTTGCCATAGCCGGTTATTAGTTCAACACAAAAGTAGAACCTTTTTAATCACCGCTTTAACATCGTTCGAAGGCGAATCGAAAAATAAAATTTTAAAATATTGTAAATCAGTTATTTAAGTTTATTGAATTTTCTGATCCATCCAGTTAATTCTTCGATTCAAGTAGTCTTTAAGAGCAGAAATCTCAACATCATAATCTACTTCGATACCCGTCCATCGCTCAAAATTACGTTCAATTGCTCCTGAATCTTTGAGGATTTTCACATCCGCATCGATTCTTGACTCAATCGCAGAAATCTGAAGAGGTCCTGAACGAAGTGCTTGCCATCGACTCTTTAAAAGAGTCTTAAAGGCCTCATCTTCTAGTAAAATATCCCACCAAAAAGGGATCATCCAAGCATCCTCTGAAATGTAATCGTTGTAGTTAGCAATCCAATCAGATTCTGGAACTCGGTTCCACTTACGATGGTATCCGATATTTAAATCCCATACTGGTCCTAAATGAATGGGTCCATTACGGTCTTTATACAGGAAGGTACTTAAGCGATAGGCATCTTCGTTCATGGTTAGCTCATTCAGAATGAAGAAATCCACAAAACTTTGCAGATTAATAAAGTTGGTATAAGAACCGTCTCTTGCAAGAAGTGCACGCTCAAACTGTCCAATTTCATTTTGGATATAACTCTTTTGTTCAGGAGTTATCCGCTTGTAGTCGGGATACTCGTAAACATAATAAGTTTCAAGGTATTGATTAGAATGATAGGGTGGGCCGTAAGGTGCTTCTTGGAGCTCTTCACCTAAAATGCTAAAGTCTGATCGAAAACTTACGGCTTCTGTGTAGCGCGCATCATCGTCCCAATTATTATCAAAATAAGAGAGAGGCTGTCCAACCCCCACCTCACTACCTGAAGTTTTATCAATCTTTAAAATGTATCCTCCAGAGATAGCTTCTGTATTCGTATCTAAGTTAGACATTGGCTGAATCGCTATCCGATTTTCGTCACGTTTTAACTTTTCCATTAGTAGATAAATACCCAGATATTCACCATTAATTTCTAATTCAACGAAACGAGAGCGAGCGGCGTAATTCCCCATTGATCTAAAAATCTCATAACCCAAGCGATGAAATAGAAAAGTGGTATCAAACAAAGTATTTGGGGCTCGAAATACCTGACCCATCAGTATCCAGTCTTCTTCAGCAGGCATTCCTAAAACCTCTACTGAGAGGTCATTACCTCCTTCATCCCAAATCTCTAGCCCAAAAGACTTCTTATCAGACAAGCGATAGGAAGTTGACCCACGGTACTCGATTCCCATAAACTGGGTATGAGTAAGCTCATTTCGTTCGAAAATTCTCATCTCACCACCTACCTTAGGTTCGTTAAGGATCGGAGCATCAGTTAGTACCTGAACATAAGGCAATAGATCGCTAGAACGGTTTGAGGCACCTTCGGGGACGTCGCTAGAGCCTAATTTTAATTGGCTCGTACATGAGAATAGAGCTAAAAGAAGAATTAAGGGGAAAAAAATTAAGACCTTTCTCATCATCCGCGAGAATTATATTATTTAACACTAACTTTAAACAAATCTAACAAATGAACTTTCTTCGACTGCTAGAAACTGGAGATTTAGGCATAAGATTCTTAATTACCCTTCTATTTGTAAGTCTTCTGATAGCACTAGGTAGTTTCAAAAAGGAAAATCCGAAGCGAAACACTTATACTTATTTCGTCATTAGTACTGTGGTTTTTTTCTTGTGTTTCACTCTTAATACCATAGACCTTAATCTTGGGATGGCACTTGGGCTATTTGCAATATTCGGTATCATTCGCTATCGTACAGAAACAATCAAAGCCCAGGAGATGACTTACTTGTTTGCTTTCATCGGACTGGCTGTAATTAATTCCCTAGCACCCTTCGATCCTTTGAGTGAGTTATTACCGCTCAATATCTTAATTACCCTAAGTATTGCTGCAGCGCAAAAGATTCTTCTCGATCGCGACATTGAAGTCGCTCAGAAAGAAGCACTCGCTAAGACCGTTGTAGTTTTGCCTTTGAATCAAGAGGATGTTTTTGACCAAACTGAACTTAAAGAGCGCTTAGAGCGTCAAATTCAGAAGAAAATCAAGCGAATGGATCTTAGCCGAATTGACGAAGAACTAAACCAAATTACCTACACCATATACCATTAAGCGATGCTTAGAAAAATTGTACTCCTCCTTGTTATATTAGGTTCATTTCATCTTAGGGCTCAAAGCTCAAGTCGACAGTGGCTTTCACTCTCTTACGAGGCTTTTGAATCAAAACAAAGCAGTCTTTCTTTCAGTCAACGTCTTCGCTGGCAGGATCAAGAATTTCATCAATGGATCAGTGAACTAGATTATAAAACCGATTTAGGTAACGATTTTTCTGCAGGAGTTGAATTTCGTTACATCCTAGAAAGCGACAGAACCGGAGCAATTCAAGGTAACCGATCAGCAGGCCGAGTACGATTCAATCTCTATCACAAAATAGAAACAGGTCTATTCGATTTAGAGAACAGAGCAGGCATACAATACAAGAGAAGGTTTGACGACCAGAAAGAGGATTTGGCAATACGCTTTAGGCCACAAATCACTCCGAAGATTCGAAACTTCAAACACGATCCAAACTTGAGGATTGAATGGATTCAGAACCTTAGCGACTCAAAAGATTACAGCATTCGTTATGGAATTGATTTTCCTTTTAAATTCGATAGAAATCGATTAAAAATCGGATACTTCATGGAAACTGCCAATCTTGGTGGTGAACAGCACGTGTTGTATTTAAGATACAAGTTTGGCCGGTAGTTTAGTTTCATTCTAAAACAGGTTTTACGTTGTTTTGACTGAACTAGAAAGCTCACTTCTATTGAAACACAAGCTAACTCTTCTTTTCATTATTTGGACGATCTTGGCTTTTAGTCAAGGAGAATCTCTTGAGCTGGCGGCAAGCCTGAACACCCTATCTGAAATACACTCTGCAAAACAATCTAATGACTTATTTGTAACGGGTAGAAGTTATCTAGAAACAGGTCTAAGTTTTACCTTAAAAACCGATAAGTCTCGTTGGAAGTTATTCTCCAATATAGGCTTAATTTCTGGGTCATCTATAAGTGATCGTATTGGTGATATCTATTTAGCATCTAGTATCGACGCACAAAATACCTTTCGGATGCAGAACTTATGGCTAGGCTATGAAAACGAAAGACAGACCATACAAATACGTATAGGGAATCAAGCTGTAGATGACCTATTTATGGTAAGTGATCGAAGTAATTTTTTCATCCATGGCGCTGCGGCTTATGTGTTCACCTTCTCGATGAATGCTCCTCAATGGCCCGTGGCTTCATTTGGTTTATCTTCGAGTTTAAGCCTTTCAACCAATCAGATATTGAGTTTTGGAATATACGGTTCAGACCCCGAAGTAACTGATGAATTTATTAATACCAACGGATTCCAAATAAGAAGCAATTACACGGGTGCTCTAAAAATTATAGAGTGGCAAAAAACCAATGATCAAAACCTTTTAAAACTAGGATTTTTCAGTGACAATAACCGTTTCGGATTTTATGAGGGTTTAACCTCATCCCTAAACGCCTTTTATGCAGTAAAAGAAGGTTTATTAAATGCTTCAACCTCTAGAACACAACTATCCTATCATTTAGGTTTTAGTCGTGCTTTAAACGATCAGACCGCTCCAATCAATTACGACATAAGAGCTAGTATTTTTGCCAAGCCCACCGTATGGAAAAAAGAAATGACTTTCGCACTAGGCTACTTTTATCCCCATATAAATAAAAATTACTTAAACGATCTCCATATTCGAAGTGAATCCTTTGGAGAATTAAGTGTTTCACTTCTTATGAATAAAAACATGACATTTCAACTAAGCTCACAATACATTCAAGGAGCTGGAGCAATAGAAGGACTAAATTTAGATTCAAGCGTTTTAGGCGTTGCTCGACTCTACTTCTCGCTGTAATCGCGACTTACCGACATTTTGTCAGTTTTTAGGTTTTTTGCGTACCTTTGACCCTCTAAAATTGCGATCTTGAACGAGGTAGAAAAGAATCCAAATAAGTACAACGGTGAAACCCTAAACGTTGAAAACAAAGGAGGCGACCGCAAACTCTATATCGAGAGTTACGGATGTCAAATGAACTTTTCAGATAGCGAAATTGTAGCTTCTATTCTGAGTAAAGAAGGCTTTAGCACTACCACCATTTTAGAGGAGGCAGATCTAGTACTTGTAAATACCTGCTCTATTCGCGAGAAGGCAGAGCAAACGGTTAGAAAGAGGCTAGAGACTTTCAATGCCGTTAAATCTAAAAAGCCAGACATGAAGGTGGGGGTTTTGGGCTGCATGGCAGAACGATTGAAACATCAATTTTTAGAAGAGGAAAAAATTGTCGACATGGTTGTAGGTCCTGATGCCTACAAAGATCTACCTAGCCTCGTTGGAAAAGTCGACGAGGGAAGAGAGGCCGTAAATGTGATACTCTCTAAAGAAGAGACTTATGGCGATATAGCACCAGTTCGATTGGGATCGAACGGAGTTACTGCATTTGTATCAATCACCAGAGGCTGTGACAACATGTGCACCTTCTGCGTAGTTCCATTTACTCGAGGTCGAGAACGAAGTAGAGACCCTGAATCCATCTTGAAAGAAGTAAATGACTTGTGGGATAACGGGTTTAAAGAAATCACCCTATTAGGTCAAAATGTTGACTCTTATCTATGGTATGGAGGGGGTCTTAAAAAAGACTTTGAAAAGGCCAGTAAAATGCAAAAGGCTACCGCGGTCAACTTTGCAGATCTTTTAACTTTGGTCGCAGAAGCCCAACCTAATATGAGAATTCGATTCTCTACGAGCAATCCACAGGATATGACTTTAGATGTAATCGAGGTAATGGCCAAGTACGACAACATCTGTAAATACATTCACCTTCCCGTACAGAGCGGATCAGATCGCATATTGAAGAAAATGAATCGTCTTCATACCCGAGAAGAATATATGAGGTTGATTGACAATATTCGTTCAATCATTCCTGACTGCGGAATTAGTCAAGACATGATTGCAGGTTTCCCAACAGAAACTGAAGAAGATCATCAGGACACCCTCTCTCTAATGGAGTACGTCAAGTATGATTTCGGATTTATGTTCGCATATTCTGAACGTCCAGGAACTTTAGCTGGTAGAAAATTTGAGGATGACATTCCTGAAGAAGTGAAAAAACGTCGATTGAACGAAATCATCCAGATGCAACAGAAGCATGCTTTGTATCGCACTCAAAGTCATGTAGGTAAAACCGAAGAAGTGTTGATTGAGGGTGATTCAAAAAAATCAGACCAGCATTGGATGGGCAGAAACTCTCAGAACACCGTTGTTGTTTTTGAAAAGGAACACTATCAAATCGGTGATTATGTCAATGTGAAAATTGAAGATTGTACCTCAGCGACCCTGCTTGGCAAAGCTGTAGAATATGGAGCTCACCAAAGTTAAAACTTATGGATTCGGTTAATCAAATTAAGCAACGCTTCGAAATCATCGGTACGAACCGCAAGCTCGAAATGGCCATTGAAAAAGCGATTCGAGTGGGTCCGACCGACATTTCAGTGCTCATCACAGGAGAGAGCGGTGTCGGTAAAGAGGCGATGCCCAAAATCATACACTCTCAATCACACCGAAAGCACAACAAGTATATAGCCGTAAACTGTGGAGCCATTCCTGAAGGTACCATAGATTCAGAATTATTCGGTCACGAGAAGGGCGCCTTCACGGGGGCCACTCAAACACGTCAAGGATATTTCGAGGTAGCCGACGGAGGCACTATTTTTCTAGATGAGGTTGGCGAATTACCCCTACCTACACAAGTACGTCTCCTACGTGTACTCGAAACTGGCGAATTCTTAAAAGTAGGTTCTTCTAAGGTTCAGAAAACAAATGTTCGAATCATCGCTGCCACCAATGTTAAGATGCAAGAAGCTATTCAAAAGGGGCAATTCAGAGAAGATCTTTTCTACCGTTTGAGCACAGTAGAAATCGAACTACCACCTCTTCGTGATCGTAAAGAAGACATTCACTTATTGTTTAGAAAATTTGCGGTTGACTTTTCGAGAAAATACAACATGCCGACCATCCGACTAGAAGATGATGCCATACAATTATTGGAAAAATATCGCTGGCCAGGAAATATTAGACAGCTGAGAAATACCGCAGAGCAGCTCTCGGTTTTAGAGACCGAACGCAGCATAAGTGCCCTTACATTTAATCAGTACTTACCCCACTTGTCTGGAGATAATTTTCCCGCCTTAGTTGGAAAAAGTAAGCAAGACGACGGAGGAGATTTTAGCAGTGAAAGAGAAATATTATACAAGATACTCTTTGACATGCGAGCAGACATCAATGAACTTAAAAAGATTACTGCCAACCTGAGTGGTGGAGTTGTCGATCGAACCGAAGAAGTAGATGTTGAACCTAGAGGATTGGCTAACGAGAATACAGCAATCCTCAGTCTTCCAGAAAATAGAAAACCAAACCTTGTCGATGATTACGACTTCGCAGAAGAAATTCAAGAAGAAGAAACCTTATCATTGCATGAGAAAGAGATTGAACTCATTAAAAAATCCCTAGAACGAAATAGTGGTCGAAGAAAAGCCGCTGCCGAAGAACTAGGAATTTCAGAACGAACCCTCTATCGAAAAATAAAGCAGTACGATCTATGAAAAAATTAGGAATCGGCTTACTGGTTATTCTACTGTATTCTTGCGGTTTGAAGATTAATTATAATCTTTCGGGTGCGAGTGTTGGGACCGCTGAAAGTTTTCAAGTAAACTTCTTTCAAAATGTTGCCGATCAATCACCGGGGTCTACCATAGAACCTGGACTAGATCGAGATTTCACCATGGCACTTCAAGACCTAATCATCAACCAAACAAGCCTTTCCCTCACTGGTTCGGGAGGGGACCTTGTCTATGAAGGCGAAATTGTAGCCTACAACGTTCAACCGATGACTGCAACCGCGAATCAAACAGCGGCTCAAAACCGGTTGAATATGTCAGTAAATGTTAGATTTTACAATAACACTAAAGAGGATTCAAACTTCGAAAAGCGTTTTAGTTTCTTTTACGACTTTCCTGCAACGAGCCTTTTGGAAAGCGTTAAAGCGGAGGCACACGAGGTGCTGTTCGAACGAATTACCCAAGATATTTTTAACGCCTCATTAGCAGACTGGTAATGCTAGTTAACGCTTCAACATATAATGACTGGCTCGAAAATTTCGAGAAGATAGGGGAAGAGGCTCACGAAGAAATTCGAAGAATAACTAAACGTTACCCTTACATGCAAAGTGCATGGGCGCTACTCTGGCTTTCGAGTGAACAACCTGAAACCAAACAATACGCGCTTCAAAGAGCCGCAAGTTTGAGTTCAAAGCACGCAATCTTACGCGCTCTTGACCTAGGAATCAATGATTCTATTGACATTGACGAGTCCAGTATTTCTAGTGCATCGTATCAGCAAATTCAAGATGTAGAAGAAGAAGTTGAATTAGCAGGTGTTAAACCCAGAGAAAATAGAGTTGCCCACGCGTTAACCCATGTAAAACAAACTTTTGAGATTGAACTTCAAGAAGTAGTGCCAAGCCCTCAAATTCCGATAGTTGAAAGGCCGAGCTTCGAACTCGAAGGATCTGTAGAGTCTTCAGAAACCAGCGTCCAAAAATCTTTTGCTGACTGGATGAAACTGATGGTTAGTGGGCAGACCGTTGACCTTGTTGGTGGTGTTAGCACAAATGAACAAGAACGAAGGTTTGCACTACTCGATCAGTTCATTGAAAATAAGCCTAAAATAAAAGCAGTAAGTGGCGAGGCAGAATCTCAAGTCAATTACGAAAACAAGTTTGAGCTCGAGGATATCGTTACAGAGACTTTAGCACAACTTTTATTCAACCAAAAAAAATACGGGAAAGCAATTAAAGCCTACAAGGCGCTTTCTTTGAAATATCCAGAAAAAAGTAGTTTCTTTGCCAACCAAATTAAAAATGCCAAGGCCCTTAAAGCCAAGGATTAAGTAAAAAATTATGAGCACATTTAGCCTATTCCTAATTCTAATCATCGCGGTTTCGTTACTGCTTACGTTGGTAATAATGGTTCAAAATCCAAAAGGCGGAGGACTCTCTTCTAGCTTTGGAGGTAGTACACAAGTAGTAGGTGGTGTTAAAAACACCAACGATTTTCTAGACAAAACAACTTGGACATTAGCTATTCTTCTAGTAGCCCTCATACTTTTATCAAATGTTTCATTAAGAAGCGGATTCGCTCAAAATGATTCTAAAGTTTTAGACGGTAGTGAAACGATTATTGAAGAAGTTGCTCCAGCAGCGGTAGAAATTCCTGCAACCTCAACAGAGAACGAGGAGTAAGATTCCACAATCCGAAAAATACAAATGCCAGCTTGTCAGACAAGTTGGCATTTTTTATTACAGCTTGTCAGTTTTTATCCTTTGGCATCATTTTCGTCGTTTAAGTAATCGAAAAACTTTTAAAACAAACATATTATGTCAAATCCAACTATTAAACCATTAGCTGACAGGGTTCTAGTTGAGCCCTTAGAGGCTGAGACTAAGACAGCCTCTGGTATTATCATTCCAGACACAGCAAAAGAGAAGCCTCAAAAAGGTACTGTTGTAGCTGTTGGTCCTG
>Ga0209653_1000340_pt1 | contig 42029 bp, 42 predicted proteins | sample SaaInl6LU_22_DNA_FD_184644 | JGI IMG/M metagenome (GOLD analysis project Ga0209653, IMG submission 184644) | Marine microbial communities from expanding oxygen minimum zones in the Saanich Inlet - ESP_116LU_22_DNA (SPAdes) (version 2) | ecosystem: Environmental > Aquatic > Marine > Intertidal... | reverse complement strand
GACAAGGACTCTGGATTGCCCGCATAGGTTAGCTTATCTAAATTCACGACCGACACGCCCTTTTCAAGGACAAGTAGTCGTACTAAATTAGAGCCAATAAAACCAGCTCCGCCGGTGACTAAAATTTTCATAATAAGTTTAAACCGCTTTGCCGTTATATGAGTTTTGAGTTCAAGGTAGAAGTGACAGGAGTGTCGCTTTCCCATAAGTTACTCACACTTCCCTAACTAGCTTGCACTCGGATTAAAGCGACAGGAGTGTCGCTTCTACGCATCAATAAGTAGGACGGTAAAGTGACCTAGATTTTTGATCACGATAACTTTCTACATCCTTTGCAACGGCATCGAAATCTAAGGAGGATTGGTTCACTTCTTTCCAGCGCACGCCTGCTTTTGCCCAAGCTTCTGTTGCAATATCACAGATTAGTGTGAACTGCCTTTCAGAGAAGAATTCTTTCTCTCCATAAAGCACTAACCTCGCCTCAGCAGCGCCTCGAACGGTATGTTCTTCTAACCAGAGTAAATCCTCATTCTCATGCTCCGTGTTCGGAACAAAAAAGGTGCGCAATTCCTCTCCGATCTGCATTTCAGCTCGGCATATCCCCATTTTCTTTAAAATGAAACGATAGTCTGCCCAAAGATTTTTTACAGAATCTGCGCGATCCACTTCTGATACGAACCAATCTTTTAGATAGAGCGCATTACGTGTATCTTTGCGCGCTTGCAGCGAATCAGACAACAGCATCTGCACTGTTGACGCTGAGATCTTCTGCCCACGCAGGGTGAGCAAAATAACAACAAATGCGAAGCCGAGAAGAATCCCTAAATAACGCTCTTGAGAAGCAAACACCAATAGGCCCCCAATTAAGGCACAAAGTGAAATGACATAGAGCACTAAGACCGTATTCCGATGTGAGAACCCTGCGCGAATGAGTCGATGGTGTATGTGACTACGATCAGGTCGAAACAGTGGCAAACCCTTGAGGCCGCGCCGGAGTATAGCAAAAGTAACATCAGCGATGGGTAGGGCCAGAGCTAAAACGGGCGCAATTAAGGCTGCTAAAACCGTTCCCTTTTCCGAGTTGATCAAGGATAAGGCGGCAATGACATAACCGATTAAATATGCCCCAGAATCACCCATATAAACTTTCGCGGGTGGAAAGTTATGAAACAAAAAGCCCAAGATCGCACCAGCCATACCAATGGCCAAAATGGACGAGAAGGCCACACTCTTCTCCATTCCCAAATATGCGAGCATTGCCATCAGCATCAGACCCACTCCACCTGCTAAGCCATCCAAGCCATCAATCAAATTTATGAGGTTCATCATGGCAACAAACCAAAAGACGGTTAACCCCATGCCAATAATTCCTAAGTCTGGAATGTAACCGATAACGGGCAATGATAACTTATCAATCGAAAGGCCACACTCGTGCGCGACCATCGCAATAATAATTTGGGCGAGCAATTTCAGTTTCGCACCAAGTGGATAAAAGTCATCGACAAATCCCAGCATGAACGCCGCAACGCCACCGCCAAAGACCGCGTAATGGACTAAAGTCTTATTATCCGTATCGTCTAATAGGAAAAAGCACAGCAGGTACGTGACCGCAAAGCCTGCGATTATCCCGACACCACCTACACGTGGAATCACGCCAGTATGTGTGTGGTGATGCTGTGGCTCTGCATCGCCGCCTTGTCCAAAACCGACAGCAAGGAGACCTTGCACCACAAGCCAAGAGGCAAAACAGCCCAATAAGAGAAAAAATAGTATGGGAAACAACATACTAGGAAATGCTGAAACGCTAAAACGCTGAAAAACTGAAAATCAAATAGAAGATATGTAAACCTTACGAAAGCAGTGAGTGAATGGCGAATGAATACCGGAACTATAACTAATTGAATCAGCTACGATGCCGATTTTCAAATCTCAGTGTTTCAGATTTTCAGTGTTTCAGATTTTTAAACAGCACGCTACCGCCATTGGTCGTTCGGGAAATATTCCGAGACTTTCTAGTCGGCCTTCGCCGATGATAGCTAATTTGTGATAGCTAGAAATGAACTGTAGCAGCGGAAAGTCCGCTGGTTTGAGGTTTATATTACGACATCATCATTGGATGGGATGTCTTCTAAAAATTTTGCTCCTCCGAGAGCAGCCATGACTACTGGCAACAGGCGACGTATACGCTTTTGCCAATTACTCAGCGTGCTTAAGCGCTGCATGGCGTGCTCACGAATGGCGGCGTCGCTCTCAGAGTCAATCAATTCGCGGACTTGAGCCATGCGACTTTCTCCCGACTCAATATGCGGATTGAATTGATCTCTAATGAAACCACGAACGAGGCGCTTCATAGACAATTCAGGGACATAGTGGTCTTTACGGTCACCCGCGACATACTGCAGTTGAACCGCTCCGAGCTGTCTCAAGACTTTAAGCCCTTGGCTGACTGAGCCACGACTGATCCCCAAACGCTTTTGTAATGCATCAAAGGTCATCGGTTGGCTTGCGCAAAACAACAAGCCATAGATTTCTCCAATGGAGCGCGGCAAACCAACCAAGTTAGCCGCACGCACAAACATCTCAATCATGGAGGTCTCCCATGGGGCGAGCGCAAGCGGCTTGGAATCTGATACTTGAGGGGTGGAGTTCATACAAACTCGATCAGAAAAGAGCATTTACGCGCTTTGTTCAAGATTTTTTGAACAAAGTAAACATAGATGCAATTGATTGATAACTAATGCTTTAGCCAAACGATAGTCGCTCCCCAGCTACCTTCGGATTGATCTGCAAGTTGAAAGCGTTGAACCCTCTCATCGCGCCGAAGTAAGGCATGCACCGTTTCACGTAAAGTTCCAATCCCTTTACCGTGAATGATACGCAGTCGACGTATGTCCTGCTCTAGGCATGCCTCGATGTAATCAGGGATCAGCTCCCCAAGATCGGACGGTCGAAACGTGTGTAGGTCGAGCTCTCCATTGATGGGAAAATCTACGGGGTCTGAATCGTCGTTCGACATGGGGGATGCTCTCAAATAAGGATTAAAGCGGTTAAAACCGCTTCTACGGCGCCAAGCGTTCGGGCGCGCTCCAATTACCGGATTCATCCCAGCGATACATAAAGCGGTCATGCAGGCGAGAGGCCCCTCCCTGCCAGAACTCGAATGCCTTGGGCACAATTCGATAGCCTCCCCAGTGGTCGGGCAAGGGCACTTTCCCATCGGCAAACTTACGCTTCATTTGATCTAACTTCGCTTCTAGAAGCTGTCGTGAACCAATGACTTTACTCTGCGGCGAAGTCCACGCACCCAACTGGCTTGCAAAGGGGCGGGAAAGGAAATACTTCAGCGATTCTGCTTTAGACACCCGTTCGACAGTGCCAGTGACATTCACCTGCCTTTGCAGAGGCAACCAGAGGAAATTGGCGCTCACTTGTGGGTTTGCGTCCAGTTCGCGCGCTTTACGGCTTTCGTAGTTGGTATAAAAGACGAGACCCTCTGCCGAGAACGCTTTCAACAAAACGATCCGTGTCGAAGGTTGACCTGTAGCGTCAGCCGTCGCTAAACAGAACGCATTGGGCTCATCGAGTTCACACGCCTCTGCTTCTTTGAACCATTTCTCAAATTGCGCAAAAGGGCACTCCGCAAGATCGGATGCATCCAATGCATGCTTGGTATATTCAGCTCTACGATCTGAGAGGTCCATAGGAAAAATCTGAAACGCTAAAACAATTATAGCGCTATCTTCGACGTAATTTGGATACAATTGTAGTAAATATCGCGATCAACTCAGAACACTCTCCATGAATTGGATCAATATTACCAGTTGAAATCCCGCAATCTTCCGCCAAATGCTCAAGCCATAAAGCACTCTCATCGGACTCTTGCAAAAGCACATCAAGCTTAGAACAAAATTCCGAATCAGAGCGTGCCCGGGATGCTTCTCTAGCATGAGCCGCCACTGAAGTCGCTGAACGCAGCAACTGCTTACCAATCACTGCGGCCTCCACACGTTCTTTCGGCAACGCGATATATAAACGAATTACCGAAGAAGAAAACTGCTTGGTTCGATTTCTCAACTCTTCAGATAAGCGCATCGTTCTAGTTTCAAATTTTTAGACATTAAACATTTCAGCCTTTCAGCGTCTCAGCCTTTCAGCGTCTCAGCCTTTCAGCGTCTCAGCCTTTCAGCGTCTCAGCCTTTCAGCGTCTCAGCCTTTCAGCGTCTCAGCGTCTCAGCATTTCCTTCCGCCTACTGCTCCGCGAGCCAGCGCTCGGCTTCAATGGCGGCTTGGCACCCCATACCTGCGGCAGTGATTGCCTGACGATAAACATGGTCGACACAATCGCCCGCAGCATAAAAGCCTTCATACTTAGTCTTCACTTGGCTGCCAGCTTCTGGAACGATGTAGCCATCGCCATCACGATCGAGGACGCCATCTACAAAATCTGTATTCGGAATATGACCAATCGCGATGAATGCACCCTTACATGGGATTTCACGTTCTTCGCCAGTGACCGTATCCTTGACCTTAATCGCACGTGTAAATCCTTGCTCATCCGCAAGAATTTCAGTCGGAGCCGAGTTCCACGCCATCTCGATCTTTTCGTGGGAAGTGGCACGATCGGCCATGATCTGCGACGCGCGCAACTCATCACGGCGGTGGATCAAGGTCACTTTCGAGCAAAAACGAGTCAAGAATAGGGCTTCCTCAGCAGCGGAATCGCCGCCACCGACAACCACTACATCCATGTCACGGTAGAAAGCGCCATCACAAGTAGCACATGTTGTCACTCCTTTGCCGCCGAACATTTCTTGCTCACCAGGGATGCCTAGTAAACGAGGACGAGCGCCAGTCGCGACGATCACTGTCTTCGCCTCAAAAACCTTCTCGCCCGCATACAACTTCTTCACATCACCTTCGATTTCGACCTTGTCGATCTTAGCGTGCTCATAGCGTGCACCGAAACGTGCAGCCTGCTTGCGCAAATTATCCATCATTGTGTAGCCATCAATTCCCTCGGGAAAACCTGGAAAATTCTCCACCTCCGAAGTCGTGGTGAGTTGGCCACCCGGCTGCGAGCCTTCTAGAACGAGTGGGTTTAACTGAGCACGACCTGTGTAAATTGCTGCAGTGAGGCCTGCGCAGCCAGTTCCGAGAATGATGACGTCTTCCATAATAATATTTTTTGAAAAGCTGTGATGCTGAAATTACTGAAACGCTGAAATTTGTTGAAAGCGTCGTGCGACGATGGAGCGGCTACGCTGATATTCAAGTTTAGAGTTCAAGTTTAAGAGAGGATCGTCGATAACGGGGTATAAAGTAGAAGCGACACTCCTGTCGCTTTGTTACTGGATCGGCTCATGCTCGGGAAAGCGACAAGAGTGTCGCTTCTACGTAATCCAGTCTTGTCCTCACCTTCTTCACTAACAACTTTACACCTATGGATTTAATCGACAGTCACTGCCACCTGAAAGGCTTTAAGGACAAGGGCGAACTCAACGCCGTGCTGCAACGTGCGGCGGACGCCGGCGTCACACGCTTGATTACTGTCGGCACTTCCCCCAAAGACTGGGTGCCGTATCGTGAAATGACTGCCGCCAATCCCGGAAAAATTGATTACACGGTCGGCCTCCACCCCTGCTATGTCGACGCCGAATGGAGCGACGCCGTTTCAAACATCTCGACCTTCTTCATTCCGCCCAACGCCCCCGTCGCCCTCGGAGAAATCGGGCTCGATTACTTCCATTTACCCAAAGACCCCGTCGAGGCAGGCGAACTCATGATTCACCAAGAGGAAGCCTTTCGTCAGCAGCTCATGCTGGCCGGGGAGCTCGACTGCCCCGTAGTCATTCACAGCCGCAATGCCTTTGACGACACCTTCCGTATGATTCAAGAATCTGGAGTGGATTGGAATCGTATCGTCTTTCACTGCTACAGTTATGGTGCCGAGGAAATCGCCAAAATAAACGAATGCGGCGGGCGCGGATCCTTCACTGGCATCGTCACCTATAAAAGTGCACCCGAGATTCGCGACGCGCTTCGAAGTCAAGGTATTGATCGCCTCATGCTGGAAACCGACTGCCCCTACCTCACCCCAGAACCACATCGCGGCAAGCCGAACGAACCTGCCTTTGTCGCCAATATCGCCGAACGCTGCGCGGAGGCGCTCGCTGTGCCACTCGATGAACTAGCGGCTCAAACAAGCGCGAACACAAAAGCCTTTTTCCAACTCGCTTAAATATACGATGCGCTGGCTTTTCAGAATCGCTCTCACAATTGCCTTTGTTGGATTGTTCGCACTAGCGCTCATACCCTATTTGCCAAGCTTACAGCAAAAGGCGGATACTTTCCGAAAAGCTTGGGCGCAAGTAAACGAGACCAGCCCCCCGCAACCTACACTAGAAAGCACCCCTCAAGCAGCCGAGAGAGCGCTCACGCGACGCACGGTCGCCATGCCTGGAACAGCGACTACAGAGCTCGAGACCCTAGATCCATTTTTAGATGAAGCGCGAAAACGTGCCGAACAAGACCCCGAGTCCGCCATGACTTGGCTGCAAAACCAGCCCAATGGTCCGCAACGCTTACGCGGAATGCTCGAAGTCGTCGCCTTATGGGCAGCCGAAGATTCTGAAAATGCGCTCCTATGGCTAGAATCGAATGCACAAGGCGTGGCCCGACTAGAAACGCTCAACAGTGGTGTCGAACTCTGGGCACAACAAGACCCCGCAGCTGCTGCCATATGGATCGACGGCATGGCAAACGATGGCAGTAAACTCGCTGCCGCCAAAGCACTTGCTAGCAGTTGGGCGAAATCGAGTGGAGAAGATGCTGCCGAATGGGTCGACAGTCTACCCTATGGACCGCTTAGAGAGAACGCCGCTGCTGCACTGATCGACACGTGGGCTGCCAATGATCCCGAGCAGGCAGCGATTTGGGCGCTCTCGGAAGCCGAGTTTCACGGCAATAGCGAACTGCTCAATCGTAGCTTGAAACACTACGCCCAAACCGACCCACAAAAGGCCGAAGCCTTTCTTCGCGGGCTCACAGAAGCCTATGAAGCACCTGAAGCGATTGAATCGTATATACGAGCTCGTTCCGAAAGTGCCCCCGCTGAAACCATGAACTGGCAAAGTAAGCTCAGCGCTCAAGATCCACTCAATCAGCCAGAGAATGCCCGCATTATCATGCAAGAATGGAGCCGCACCGACTCAGTGGCCGCATCGAGTTGGTTAAGCACTCAAGCTGCAGGCCCTGAGCGCGACGCAGCAATCCTCGGCTTTAGCGATACCATGCTGGGTTTCGAACCAGAGGCGGCGACCGCTTGGGCCAACTACATTTCAAGCCCAGAAATCCGCGCTCAACAACTCCAACTATCCATCAGGAAGTGGGCAAAGAATCAACCATACGAGGCACTGGAATGGGTCAAAAATGCCGAACTGGACCCCGATTTACGGACGAGCTTAGCCTCCGAAATCGGCGTCGACTAGGAGCGACTACTTCTTAAAAATCAAATTCCCTCGATAAACGATATGCGCCAAGCCCTCTTGATAGATAAAGGTGTCGAAGCCCTCAGTCTTTAAACGAAGTTCACCGTCTTCCACTACGATCGTTTCTTTTAATTGGTGATCATTCGCTCGCTGCATCTTTTCAGGTAACCACAGCACACCATTTTCGTGCAACACACCTAAATAGCGTTCCGTTTTCTCGCCCCGTGTGATTTCCGATACCAGTTTATCTTCTAGAATAAATGTTACTGAACGTGAGCTCTCCATCCCTGAAGCTCTATCCGTTACGGCCACTCCGTGTAATTTATCATTCGCCATCCAATACTGCTGCTCAACGGAAAAGGTCTCCGTATAGCCCGTCGCGGCCGAATGCAGTGTAAAGTGCCCCACCCATCGACCTTCATATTGACGCATCGTATCCAAGAGTCCTTCTGCATGAGCAAGGGAAGACAACATTAGACTGGCAACTAGCCATGCATATAAATTTCGAAGCACACAAAATGCTTAGAGTGTTTAAGGTAGAAAACCAAGTTCTTTCCCCAGCCCCAAAAAGCGACTTCTGCCCGATTCCAGCTTGGCGAACCGCCGTAGATACCTCTTACTCGCTTCATGATTTACGACCCAAACAAACTTTTACTTCTCGCAGGACCTTGCTCACTCGAAAGCCTCGACACCTGCCGCCCCGTTGCCGATGCACTCGCCGCCCTGCAAGAGAAGCACCCAGAACTAAATATCTTGTTTAAAGGATCGTATGATAAAGCCAATCGCACATCCATCGGCAGCGACCGTGGCACTGGGCTGGAAGGTGGCCTCGAAATCTTCCGCACAATCAAGCAAGAGTATGGCTTCAAAACTGTGACAGATATTCACTTGCCAGAGCAATGCGCGAAAGTGGGCGCAGTGGTCGATGCCATGCAAATACCCGCATTCCTCTGCCGACAAACCGACTTACTGGTTGCAGCCGCCGCAACGGAGTGCGCGATTAACGTCAAAAAAGGCCAATTCCTTTCTCCATACGAGATGGAATTTGTCATCAATAAGCTCGAAGAAGCCGGCGCCAAAGAGATCTGGCAAACCGACCGTGGCACCACATTCGGCTACCAAAATCTAGTCGTGGATATGCGCAGCTTCAGCATCATGGCAGAAAACGGACACCCGACAATCATCGACGCCACCCATAGCGTGCAGCTACCTGGAGCCGCTGGTGGCATCAGCGGTGGGCAACGTGAATATGTGCCGCCCCTCGCACGCGCAGCACTGGCCGCAGGTGCCAATGGTGTCTTTCTGGAAACGCATCCAAATCCTGAAAAAGCCATTTCAGATGCCGCCAGCCAAGTGCCACTCAACGAATTACCCGAACTGATCGAAAGCCTGCTACGCGTCTGGCACGCCGTGCGGTAGTCCATCTGGAGGGCAATGCTCCGTCATTGCCGCGGAAACGCCTACATATCTCGAAGCATCGGCGGATGCGACGGAGCGCAACCCTCCAATTTTTCACCGAATTTCTTCTTACGGGAGGTGCCCAATAACACGGCGCCCCCTTTCACTCGCACTTTCACTTCATCACCATGCGTATCACAGGAGGCAGAGCCCGCGGCATCCAATTAAAGACGCCAAAGGGCGACACTACGCGTCCGGCAACGGACCGTATGCGCGAATCGATCTTTTCAAGTCTCGGGCCGAGCGTCGAAGATTGCCAAGTCGCGGATCTCTTTGCAGGAACAGGTAGCTACGGGCTCGAAGCACTCAGCCGTGGCGCCAGCACAGCCACTTTTTACGAAACAGATCGAAACGCCCTCACCTGCCTGCGCCAAAATGCGCAAGCAGTCCTGCGTAGTTGCGCTCTGAATACCAGCTGCGCAACAGTCATTGCACGCGACATCTACTCACTCGATGTAAATTCGCCAGCATTCGACCTTATCTTTTGCGACCCCCCCTACGAGGTCATTGAACAACACTTACCCCGCATCTTCGAAAAAGCGATCCACCCCATTGCACTCCCCCATGCTCGAGTCATCGTTGAACTGCCAGGAAACTTGGAACCAAACATACAAGATTGGGAACTCATTAAACGACTCGGTAAAATCGGCAAAGATAAACCGACCGTCGCCATCTTTCAACGAGCCTAACCCGCATTCAATCCATTATGCCGCAGCTATTTCTTCGAAAACTTGCCTCGTATGCCGCGCTCAGCGTTGCACTCACACTCAGCCTTGACGCCTCGAAAAGTGCTCCAAACACGTGGCCTCATGAATCCAGTGACATCGCTGTCGACCCGAGTGCCCATTTCGGAGCCCTTGAAAACGGCTTACGCTACATCATCCTACCCAACGCTGAACCGCCTGGGCGAGTGTCGCTACGCTTGCACGTCGGCAGCGGCTCTTTGAATGAAGCGGAAGATCAACGCGGACTCGCTCACTTCCTTGAGCACATGGTATTCAACGGGAGTCGGAACTTCCCCAATGTCGAAGAGCTCATCCCACAAATGCAGCGGCTCGGTATCGCATTTGGTGCCCATGCCAATGCCTATACCTCTTTCGACGAAACCGTCTACATGCTTGACCTCCCGAATACCGATACGGAGACCCTCGACCTGACCTTTACTGTAATGCGCGACTTTGCAGATGGTGCCCTGCTCTCTGCCGAGGAAATCGACAATGAGCGCGGTGTCATCATCGCCGAACTCAAATCACGAGACTCGGTGCAAATGCGCTTGATGGAGCAACGCCTCAAATACCTAATGCCAGACTCCCTAGTCGCCGAGCGATTACCAATCGGCCTTGAGCCAGTGATCGCCAACGCTTCACGCGAGCGCTTTGTCAACTATTACCAAGACAACTACACCCCCGAGAATATGGTGTTTATCGTCGTCGGCGACTGCGACGTAGCCGAGATCGAGAGCCACATACAAGCAAGCTTCAGCTCAATGCAAGAACCTGAACAAACACCCCCGAGCCCAGATCTCGGACCGCTGCCTGCGGGTTTTGGCTTTCGCGTCGCTGTTTTCTCCGATGAAGAAGTGAGTGCAGATAGCCTCAGCCTATCCACACTCAGGCCCTACAAGCCCGAAAACGACACGATCGAAAACCGCAATAAATACCTGCCCATCGAAGTCGCCTACGCGATCCTGAACCGCCGTTTTGAAATTTTATCAAAAGCAGAAGGTAGTCCCATTTCAGGTGGCTCTGCAGGGCAGTCTTTTTGGCTGAACGCGATCGAAAACCACTCCATCGGAGTCAGCCCCGAAGAAGGCAAGTGGCCCGAGGCAGTCGCCATTCTTGAGCAAACACTTCGCCGCGCATTGAGCTATGGATTCACTCAAGCCGAGGTCGACGAAATCAAGGCCATTCAACTCAATGCAATGGAAGAGGCAGTCAAAGCTGCGGCGACTCGAAAATCACCCGCCTTGGCTTCGGGTTTACTCAATGCGGTGAACGAGGACTATGTCTTCAATCATCCAGAAGAGAGTCTACGCATCTACAAACTAGGCGAAGCCTTGATCACACCCGAGGCCTGTCACCAGGCGCTTCAAGCAGCGTGGGCAGATGCGGATTTGAATCTCATTTTAACGACAAAGTCTGAAACGGAGAGCACTCGCGAAACACTCAAAGAGCGCTACCAAGCGAGCCAGCAGATCGAAGTCACACCGCCAGCTGCCATCGCCGATCAAGACTTTGCCTACACCGATTTTGGAACACCTGGCAGTGTCGTCTCGAAGCGAACTGTCGACGATCTCGATTTCATTCAGCTTATACTCTCCAACAATATTCGGATTAACCTCAAACAAACCGATTTTCAAAAGAACTCGGCAGGTCTCTACGCTCGATTTGGCAGTGGCAAGCTGACGCAACCGGCTAATAGCACGGGCTTAGACATGGTGCTGAGCGCTTACTTAAATGGCGGCGGTCTCGGCGCACACAGTAATGACGAGCTGCAACGCATACTGGCAGGGCGCAACGTCGGCTACAGCATTGGCGTCACTGACGATGCATTCATTCTCTCCGGTGTCACCACACCCGAAGACCTCGAACTCCAGTTGCAATTGATGTGTGCCGGTCTCACCGACCCTGGCTACCGCGATGAAGCGCTCCGCCAATTCCACAAGCAGATACCAGCAATCGCCAACCAACTCAAACATACACTATCTGGAGCAGCAGCCGATATGCAGTCATGGCTATACGGCGAGGATGCCCGTTTCGCAAAAGTCGATCCGGAGCAGCTACTCACATATACCAAGATAGATGTCAAAAACTGGATCGAGCCAGCGATGCAAAGTGAATTCTTAGAGCTCAGTATTGTCGGCGACTTCGACCCAGAAGCGGCAATCCCCTTAATCCTCAAAACGTTCGGTGCGCTCCCCGAACGAGCGAAGCAAGCCGCGGAACATCCTGCAGCGAAGCAAATCAATGTGCCCGATTTTCCTGCAGAACGAAGCTTTAGCTACCTGTCTAAAATCGACAAGGCAGTTGCCATCATGAGCTGGAAGGTCGATATCACGGCAACAGACGTCCAAAAAATGCGCCGCATGAACGTGCTGGCATCCATCGTGAGTGACCGCTTGCGTAAAAAGCTACGTGAAGAACTCGGCTCTACCTACAGCCCAAGCGCTGGATTCAACGCGGATCTAGTATTTGAGACAGCACAGTTAACATGCACCTCCGTTGCCACTCGAGATGATATCGCCACGATACAAACACACATGCGAGCAATCATCGAAAACATCCGCACAAACGGCATCAGCGAAGACGAATTCACCCGAGCCATTGAGCCAGTGAAGACGCAGCTTGAGTTGAGCTTACGGCAGAACAGTTACTGGCTCGGCACCGTGCTCGCGGAAGCATCGAGCAAACCCTACAAGCTCGACTGGGCACGGAACCGAGATGCCGATTACGCCTCGATCACTGTCGATGAACTCGAAGCCTTAGCGGCTCAATATCTGCCAGCAGACACTGCCGCGGCCATCAAACTAGTCCCAAATACGACTGCCGCTTCCGACGCTCAAGATTCCGAACCGTCTGAATCCAGCTTATAACCAGGTGTCGCATAACTCGGCGCAAATTGAATTAAGCTGACAACGCTAGCCATGAGCACAGCAATTTGATATTGAGGATAATCGGCACCGATTAAGAAAAGTGAAACGAAGATCGGCTGCTCGGAAAGCGCCAGCCCAACAATCATCGTGACCAAAGCTTCTGTTGCTCTTTGAGCTTTGGAATCACCAACCAGCGCACTGCCGCAGCGAGGACCATCGGCACAAAACAGAGAAACCAAAGCCATGCAGGCATCGGATCTGCCACATTATCACCACTGGGGGAAACCGCCACCAATGACAAAATGAACCACAAATGCGGATTGAAGGAATCCGAACCATAGGATCCAGAAAACGGCGGATTGTTGCTTACTCATAAAAGTGAAAATCGGTTGTCAGTTTAAAACAACCCGTATACTAAACGACAGACAATCCACAATTTCGAATGCTTTCGTTACTCAAAGAACTTTTTATCATCTCAGCTCTTACCGCGTTGGGCGTAGCCTATTCGCTGTTTAGTGAGCACGCACCTGCCCCCTGGATTGCGGCAGAGTTAGAAGCTGGCGAAATCCGCATGGTCGATGCCTCAGTTCTCAACCCTATTTGGGTCGATGCACGCTCTGAAGCAGATTGCACTGAAGCACACATTGACAACGCACTTTCACTAAACGAAGTGAATTGGGATGAGGGGATCATCATGCTAATGGGCGAATGGCTCGAAGCACCCAGGCCCATTGTTGTTTATTGCTCTAGCTCTAGCTGTGATACCAGTAAACGCATCGCTGCAAGGCTACGAAACGACTTACCGAATGCAGAAATCTACAGCTTAAATGGAGGCTGGCAGCCATGAAGCCGCTTGCACTCTATCCGCTATTAAGCTTGGTGGCACGCTTGATCGTGGCAGGCGCCTTTGTGCTCGCAGCGCTTCCAAAAATTAGCGATCCACAGGCATTTGCCCAGTCGGTGATCAGTTTTCAAGTCATCGACGGCGCACTCGCACGCTACGTAGCGATTATTCTGCCTTGGTTTGAGCTCATCATTGGAATTGGACTACTTGTGCCAGCGATACGCAGAACCAGCGGCGCTTGCATAAGCTTACTGCTGATTATATTTATCAGTTTGCATGCCAGCGCTTGGCAGCGCGGCTTAGACATCAGCTGTGGCTGTTTTGGAACTACAGCGGAACCAACCACCAACTACAGCTTACTCATCCTACGCAACTTGCTACTTGTGGCAGCGACTATCGTGGTGATGCGTCGAGATTTCAAAGTGCACTCGAGCGCATCCATGGTTGCCATTTAGTATCCCTCACCTACAGCTGAATACGCATAATGATTCAAAAAATTTGCTCTATTACTCTTCTATTCGCTCTGAGCACTGCGCTCAACGCAACCACTTTGATATGGGATCGAACTGAGGCGCGCATTGAGCTCAAGCCAAACGAGGAAGAAGCTCGTGCCACTTTCACGGTGACCAACCGGGGTGAGAAAACGGTGCGTATCGCCCGAATTAAAACCAGCTGTGGCTGCACCGGCTCCATACTCGACCGAAAAATCATCGAACCCGGAAAGTCTGCAGAAGTCATTGGCACATTCCACAAGGGCAAACGCCAAGGGCTCAATCACAACAAACTAGAGGTCTTTATCGACAGCCAAGCCGAATCCATCGCCACATTGCACATGATTGTGCAGGTCCCGACACTCATCGACCTGCAACCAAAAATTATATACTGGAATGCCGAATCAACTAAAACGGAGCGGAGTGTCCGCATCCAACTCGACAAGCGCTATGTCGATGAGATCACCCAGATTCTTTATAACAAAGGTCAATTAGAAATATTAAGTGAACAAGATCCAACTGATCCCAACAAGCAAGTCCTTCGCATCTTGCCAAAGTCTTTTGAAAGCGTGATGCGTGAAACCATAGTGTTTAAGGCAACAGGAAAGGACGACCAAGAGGCAGAGGCTCGGCTGCACGTCTTCGTTCAGCCATAGTTCACTGCTTATTTACCGAGATCGTATTGATCGATACGTTTTCGTAAGGTCGCACGGGTCATGCCCACAATTTCAGCAGCTTTCACTTGCTTACCACCGCTTTCTTCTAATGCCCGAGCGATCATTTCACGCTCCATATGCTCTAAGATATTCGTTCCGACATCCGCACGTAACTGATCATAAGCCGCATCAAAATGATTTGAGGTCGGAGCACCAACCACAGCTGTATTTAACTCAGCATCCGCTTGCAGTTCTGTCTGCTCGTTCACAACATTCGTGTCATCTTCTGCACTGACTTGTGACTGTGAAGCCATTTCAGCAGGCAATGGGTTCGCACCAACCGCACGAATCACTTCTTGCGGCAAATCTTTGATTAAAATGGTTTCCCCCTGAGCCATGACTGCGCTTCGATAGATCAGATTCTCTAACTCGCGCACATTACCCGGCCAAGCGTATTTAGAGAGCAATGCTAGTGCCTCTGGTGAAATCGATTTTGTATCTGCCTTACTGTCACGGGCGAGTCGCTTGAGCATAAAGTCGATCAATTGTGGCACATCATCCATACGCTCACGGAGTGCGGGTAATTCGATGCGGACTACATTGAGTCGATAGTATAAATCTTCACGAAAGGTCTTCTCCTTCACCATTTCTTCAAGCGGCTTATTCGTCGCCGCCAACATACGAACGTTCACTTTGATCGTATCGCTACTACCCACCCGCTGAATCTCTCCCTCTTGAAGTGCACGTAAGATTTTGGTTTGGGTAGACAGTGCCATATCTCCAATCTCGTCTAAGAAGATTGTGCCCGTATCACAAAGCTCAAACTTACCAATGCGCTGACTGGTCGCGCCAGTGAACGACCCTTTCTCATGTCCGAAGAGTTCACTTTCAATTAAGTTCTCTGGAATGGCAGCGCAGTTCACCGCGATATATGGCTTTTGAGAACGCAGGCTGTTCTGATAAATCGCGCGCGCGATCAACTCTTTCCCTGTCCCACTCTCACCAGTGACCATCACAGTGACATCACTGGCGGCCACTTGACCAATCATTTTGAAGACAGCCTGCATCGCAGCAGAACTCCCGATAATACCACCCTCGATATCCTCCTGACTCACTGCCTGCTCACCGCCTTTTGTGTTGGCACGATCCAAATCGTTAGATGCGGAAAGCGCGGACTCCGTAAGCGCCAAGATCTTCTTGAGATCAAAAGGCTTCATAATGTAGTCAAAAGCCCCAAACTTCATCGCTTCAATTGTCGTCTGCGTCGTGCCATAGGCAGTCATCAGTATAATCATCGCATTCGGATTAATCCCGCGGAGATGCTGCAACGCCTCCATTCCGCTCATGCCTTTCATGCGGTTATCTAGAAGAATCACTTGCACCTTATGCTTTTGAGCCATCTCCAGACCCTCTTCACCGCTTGCGGCTTCAAGGACTTGATAGTTTCGTCCAGACAATACCCGTTTGAGCGAATAGCGGAGGTCATCATCGTCATCTATGACGAGAATTTTAGGTGCGTGATCTGCGGTAGTCATGATTCTGAAAGCAAAAGCAAAAGTAATTAATATAGCCTTCAGAATAAGCAAGAATGATGCTTAGATCTTACAATCTTTGGATTTTTATGTAATTAATACTAATAGCAGGGCTCTGGCCTTCTTATATTTACACCCAAACAACTGAAATCTTATTCAGGATGCTATTTATATCCTTTGAGCAACAGTAGCCAATGCGACTAAAAGAACTTACTCAATAAGACAAACCAAGTCGCAGGAATGCTGAATAATATGCCGAGCACTCCAACAATGATTAGAAAGCGCTGAAACTTCGGGCATTCAATCGCATTGCTGACGCCAAACAACTGATTACATACGGTATTCCTCATCGAACGCTTGGTATCTTCACTAGATACAATCAAGAAAATGCCAAGCACCCCTGGGAGCACACAAATGACCATTTGCACGATCAAGATAATAAATGATAAGTTAAGCAGTGGCATAAATCAGTTCTGGTTGATGAGTCAAATCGCAACCGAAGCATTTGAGTACGAGGTTTTTAGCGATAGTTGCAACTATAAAATTGTCGGAGCGATCAATTGTTAATCTATTTTCATATGAACTTAACAATTGATTTTTTGCGGGAAATATGCCATCAGAACGGGCAATCCAAAACACAGAATGCAAAAAAAAATCATTACACACATCCTCCCTATACTAGGATTACTCTTGCCCTTGGCGCTAAAGGCAGAGAGCAACCCAAACTTACCGACGCTCTACGTGGATGCTCAACAAACTGCCAACGTGCTCCCCGTTTCGACGTATGAAACGCCGGTCTCAAACCTTGAGTTTGAACCGCGCGTCGATCTCCAATCACGCAATATGGCCGAGGCGCAAGGCGATGTCAGTATTCGTGGAGGCATCTTTGAGAATACCGGCTTTCGCATCGGCGCGGCGACATTGATCGACCCGCAAACAGGTCATTACTTTGCGGAATTGCCGATTGCCCCAGAGATGCTCGACGGCCCGGATGTGCTTACAGGCGCTGACAACGCACTCTATGGCTTTAACAGCACCGTCGGCACACTCAGCTACGGCTGGAGCCAGATTCAGGACGGCGGGAGTATAACCATTGGCGGCGGCGACCATAACCTAAACTTTCAGCATATACACAGCGGCTTAACTGGTCAGCTTGGTGATTCTCAGAATTGGTCTTGGGGCGCAGAGGCCGAATACTCTCGTTCAGAAAGCGATGGCACTGTTAAACATGGTGATCACGATTTTTATCGATACACCGGCCGCATCCAATTACTCGGTCCCAATTCACAAACCGACTTCTTTGCTGGCTACCAAAGCAAATTCTTCGGCTGGCCCGAACTCTACGCTGCTCCTTTCGGCTCCAACGAAACAGAAAATCTAAAAACTCGCCTGTTATTAGTAAACCACAAGCATAGCTATGCTGATCGCAGCTATCTGGAAGCGACTGCATACTACCGCCGCCATTCGGACCACTACATTTACGATCGATTCAATCCAAACCCGACAAAGCCTTTCCTGCATGAAACTGATGTTTCCTCACTCGGTCTGTCCGGGTTGCACGCCATCAACGATGTATGGGCGCTCAATTACGCCGCACAATTCACTGCCGATGAAATAGAATCGAACTCGCTCACTTACGGCGATTTCAACTCCCGCAACTATACAAAGCTGAGCCTCCTCCCTGAATATCGCATTCAACTAAACGAAAAAGAAACTCTGACTTTCCGCGCGGGTGCGAGTTTCGACGACACTAACCGTGATGAATCGGAAGCTTCTGCCATAGGTGACATTAGCTGGCAACAAACACACGCCAATGGCGACACTGATCGTATTTATCTAGCCTATTCTGAAGCTAGCCAAGTCATCGGCTACACCGCACTAAACAGCGATCCAAGCGGTTACCTATTCGGCGGAGACTCCACACTTGGGCGCGAGACCAGCAAAAACCTAGAGGTTGGTGGACAACTCAAACGACAAGATTGGAGTCTCGAAGGTGCTATTTTCTACCGCTGGGATGACGATTTGGTCGATTGGGTATACGGCACTAACATTGACAACCGTGCTGCCAATGCCGTCGATATCAATACCTTTGGAGTCGAGCTCATCGCTACCAAGCGATGGGAGACCCTCGAAGCCATCGCCAGCTACAGCTTCCTCGACAAAGACGAAGACTACGGCGACGATAGTATCGAAGGCAGTTTCTACGCACTAAACTACGCCAACCACCGTATCACCCTCGGTGCCATCTGGACTCCGATCGATATCCTTAAAGTGCGCATCGACAACGAATGGCGAAGTCAAGAAGGCAACCCTGCTCGCACAAGTGACGATGAAGCCTTCTTCACTCATGTATCGATAAGCATTTATCCTCCGCAAATTGACGGGCTCGAACTATTTATAGCTGTGGACAACGCTTGGGATGACGATTTCGAGGACGTTCCTGGCACACCAGGTCGTGGCGACCAATACTCCGCCGGAGTTACCTTACGCTGGTAATACCAGGAGCCCCATCCATTTCACAAAGGCCTCGTCTACTACGACGAGGCTTTTTTATTCCACTCAATGCAATCCCGGTAATTCACCTTCGAGCCACCAAAGAGGTCCAAAGCGCTACCAATCGTTAAATCAACCTTCCCCTCACTCAAATCTGAAACCACACTCAGATCCTCCAACGAGCTCACACCACCAGCGTAGGTTGCAGGTATCGAGCAGTTTTCACCTAAATACCGAACCAGTTCGGCATCAATACCTTCGCACTTACCCTCTACATCGGCGGCATGTATCAAAAATTCTGCGCACGAATTAGAGAGAGCCGTGAGTGTCCGCTCTTCGACATGCAAATCGGTCGCCGTTTGCCAACGGTTCATGGCAACGATCCAGCCCCCGCCCTTTCGCCGACAACTTAAGTCGATAACTAAGTGCTCCTTACCCACTTCAGCAACTAATGAATCTAGACGTTCAGGTAAAAAGTGGCCTGTAATATCAAATAGCCATGAAGTCACAATCACATGACTCGCCCCAGCCTCTAGCCAGTCGCTGGCGTTTTCTGCATTGATACCGCCACCAATCTGCAGACCTAGTGGATATGCGGCCAAACACTCACGAGCGGCCACATCGTTATTAGGCCCAAGCTTAATGACATGGCCACCCGACAATAAATCCGCTGCATACAGTTCGGCGTAATAGCCGGCAGATCGTTCGCTCTCGAAATTTGTTTGTGGTGCTGAGCCATCATCTCTGAGCGTTCCACCAACGATTTGTTTTACCTTACCTTCGTGAAGATCAATGCATGGGCGAAATAATGTCATATGTAAGAAACAGCTAAAATGTGTGAAGATGCAAAGCACAACGGGAAAAAGCTTGAATATTCGACAATTCAAAATAACCTTGCTTTTTCAAATCTGTTATATTATACATTTCGCTATGAAAACTATACGCCTCCCCTTATTACTCATCGCATTTTTCGCCCTCGGAACCTTCAGCTTGAATGCAGCGCAATTAGCTACAGTCAAAGCACTCAATGTCACAGGCACAGTTACCAAATATACTGAAGATGGTGGCAACTCACCCCTACAAGCTGGTGACATCTTGAAAGCTGGCGACAGCGTCAGTGTGACCGCACTTAGTAGCGCAAAGCTCGCTTTTTCAAACGGTTCCATTATCGACCTACAGGAAAACACCAGCGTCGATATCGCTGAATTCACTCAAGATGGCTTCGGAGGCAATCAAAGCTACGAGCAACTTGAAGCAGACCCTAGCAAGTCACAAGTTGTATTAGAGTTAAATTTCGGAGAACTTGATGGTCATGTTAAAAAATTACAACAAGACTCCAAATTTGATGTGCGCACAGCACTCGGCACTGCTGTAATCCGCGGCACCCAATTCACAGTCAAACTTAGCTACAATGCTAAGCGTGGCGAATTCTTGCTAGGCGTCAAAAATAAGGACGGTAAGGTCATCATCAACTCTCGTTGCGCTGGTAACTTCGAATACGACAAAACCATTGGTGATAAAAACTACGACTCCACCGTCAGCAAAGAGACAAACGAATTCATTCCTAAAACGCATACAATCATCATTCGCCTGAATAATCGCGATCCTTATTTCGACACTATCTGGAAACAACTTAAGCAATATTTTCCACCCGTAGAGAAGCCTGATCTACCACGTGTTCCTTCACCAGAACCAGAAGATCCTGGCATTCAAATCGTGAGTCCAAATACACCTGTGTAAAGCTCCAGCAACTAAGGTCACACACAAATTTTTCAAAACCCCGGATTCGCAGCTCCAACGAGCTCGTCGAAATCCGGGGTTTTTCTTTGCCCTAAGGACGCATATCTTACAACTATTTCAGATGCATTACCTCGCTGCGGTATCTCTTATTTGGGCATTTTCATTTGGCCTCATCGGAACCTATCTTCCCAGTGTAGACTCCTACTTTATTGCATCTATTCGACTGGGGCTCGCGGCATTACTTTTCCTAGCATTCTTTCGACCAACTAAAGTCCCACAGGGCCAATACCTGAAACTGGTCGGCTGTGGCGCTATCCAGTTCGGGCTGATGTATGTATGCTATATCAAAGCATTTAGCTACCTCCCCTCGCATCTGGTTGCGCTCTTTTCAGTGATGACGCCTGTATACGTGGTGCTCATTCATGACCTGCGACAAAAGCGCTGCTCCGCGCGCCACTTAATGGCTGCGTCGCTCTCCGTTGCTGGTGCTGCAATCATAAAAGCAAAAAGTGGCACTTCCGAAACACTGTGGATTGGCTTTGGGCTGATGCAAATAGCGGGTCTCGCCTTTGCTTTTGGCCAAGTTTACTATCGAGACTGGAAAACTCAATATCAGCAGGTGAAAGACCATCACGTTTTCGCCTTACTTTACATCGGAGGTGTCAGTTTTGCTCTCATGGTGAGCAGCTACCAAACAGACTGGAAGGCCATTGAAGTTTCGAGCCAGCAATGGCTAACGCTACTCTATCTCGGTTTTATTGCCTCTGGCCTCTGCTTCTTTCTTTGGAATAAAGGTGCCACGCTCAGCAGCCCAGGCGCCCTGGGGGCTTTTAATAATGTAGTGATTCCACTTGCGATGGCAGTATCACTATTTGTCTTTGGAGAAATCGATCACATAGAGTCAACGCAACTCATTCGATTGATTCTTGGCGGCGGCCTCATCTTCACAGCTGTTTACCTCGCCGAAAAAGTCGATTCGCACAGGGCAAAAAGCGCTGAATCCACTTGAATCTAACACATAAGTTGCTCACTTATCCTACCACTTCTAATCCAGCACTTTACTCATCGCGTAGATCGGCTACTTTATCGCTGCTCGATTTTACCACTGAACAACACTAAATAAATAATTACCATGGCACTCGCAACTGGCACAAAAGCACCTGAATTTACACTGAAAACAAAAAACGCTGAAGGTCTCCACGACATCTCTTTGAGCGACAATCTAGGAAAGAAGAAAACGGTTCTTCTCTTCTTCCCACTCGCTTTCACTAGCGTCTGCATGAAGGAAATGTGCGACGTGAACGACAGCATCACTGCCTACAACGATCTCAACGCTGCAGTATACGGCATCTCTGTAGACAGCCCATTCGCTCAAGAAGAAATGGCGAAAGTCGACGGCTTGAAATTCCCTCTTCTTAGCGATTTCAACAAAGACGTTTCTGAAGCATATGATGTGCTCTACGCAGACCTTCTTGGATTCAAGGGCGTGTCGAAACGCTCCGCTTTCGTTATCGATGAGAATGGTGTCATCACTTACAGCGAATCCTCTGACGATCCACATGATCTTCCAAACTTCGATGCAATCAAAGCAGCCCTACAGGCCTAAAGCTAGATCTTGCTCGTCGAACCGCTTTTAACCGAAATAACCCCGATTCTCACGAATCGGGGTTATTTTTTTGAATAGAAGCTATCGACGGATGACTCCTGGCCTTTCAATGAGCTACAAACTAATCAGATCCCTCTGAGCAGGCGCGAACTTCGTTAACTTAATGCCTTCAACAGCTGTCTGATACTCGTCGAATGTTGGAGTGCGTCCGAGTATTGCCGAAAGAACCACAACTGGAGTGGAGCCGAGTAGCGACTCGCCCTTTTTGCGCTCAGAATCTTCAACCACTCGGCCTTGGAACAGGCGTGTCGAAGTCGCCAAAACCGTATCACCTTTTGCCGCCTTTTCTTGATTACCCATGCAAAGATTGCAACCAGGGCGCTCCAAATACAGAATGTTCTCATACTCAGTGCGAGCCGCCCCCTTAGGCGCATTATCGTCGAACTCAAAACCAGAATACTTTTGCAAGATCTCCCAGTCACCCTCTTCCTTAAGCTCATCAATAATATTATAGGTAGGGGCGGTGACTACCAGCGGCGCTTTGAACGCGACCTGACCCTGTTGAGCTTCGAGGTTCTTTAGCATTTGGGAAACGATTTTCAGATCACCCTTATGAACCATGCAGGATCCTACGAAACCAAGGTCGACCTTCTTCTCACCCTTATAGTAAGAAAGTTCACGTATGGTATCGTGCGTATAGCGCTTTGAAGCATCGTCATTGTGAACGTCTGGATCCGCAATCATTGGCTCAACGATTTGGTTCAAATCGACGACGAATTCCGCGTGATACTTCGCATTCGCATCTGGCATCAATGCAGGCTTCTCGCCTGAGCGAATTTCTGCAATGCGCTTATCCGCTTGATCAACGAGACCTTGCAGCACCTGCGATTCGTTATCCATGCCCTTTTTGATCATGATCTGGATACGGCCCTTAGCGATTTCTAGAGATTCAATGAGTGTCTCATCTTGTGAAATGCAGATCGAGGCCTTTGCCTTCATTTCGGCGGTCCAGTCAGTAAAGGTGAATGCTTGGTCGGCAGGGAGCGTGCCAATATGCACCTCGATCACACGACCTTGAAAGACGTTCTCCCCAAACTTCTTCAACATTTGAGACTGCGTAGCGTGCACAACATCACGGAAATCCATGTGATGCTTGAGCTCGCCCTCAAAAGTCACTTTGACAGATTCTGGGATCGGCATGCTGGCTTCACCTGTAGCGAGTGCCAAGGCAACTGTCCCAGAATCCGCGCCAAAGGCAACACCCTTGGACATACGAGTGTGTGAGTCGCCACCAATAATGATCGCCCACTCATCCACAGTGAGGTCGTTCAAGACCTTATGGATCACATCTGTCATCGCAGGGTAGACATTCTTTGGATCGCGTCCAGTGATCAGTCCGAAACCGTGCATGAACTTCATTAAACGAGGGATATTAGCCTGTGCTTTCTTATCCCAAACAGATGCGGTGTGGCAGCCTGACTGATAAGCCGCATCGACGATAGGGGAAATGACAGTAGCCGCCATCGACTCCAGTTCCTGCATCGTCATGAGTCCCGTGGTATCCTGCGAACCTACAATATTCACCTCGACGCGCACATCGGAACCCGCGTGCAAGGTTAAGCCTTCAGTCGCACCGACGACGTTCTTGTTAAAGATCTTCTCCACAGCCGTAAGGCCTTGGCCTTCGTGCGAGATTTCCTTGGAGGGTGCGAACACAGAGTCTGCAGTCACACCGAGAGTCTTCGCGGCAAAAGTCTGCAGCTTCTTACCAAAAACAATCGCGTAGGAACCGCCCGCCTTCATGAACTCCATTTTTTGAGGTGTCAGAGAGGCTGAAATGTCAACCAATTCCTGGCCCCCGCGGTAGAGCTTCTTATTCTTGGTATTGATTGTAAGAACAGTGCCCGTTGCAACAGAGTAAACTTGCTCTAGCACAGGATCGCCATTCTCATTCAAAACGGTCTGACCGTCCGCATCTTTCTTTTTAATCCAGTTCTTGAGATCGATGCCGATGCCGCCCGTCACATCAACAGTGGTGAGGAAAATGGGAGAGATACCATTTGTGCCTGCCACGATCGGGGCAATATTCACAAAAGGGATGTATGGGCTAGCGGGCTTACCTGTCCATAGCGCAACATTATTAACGCCAGACATTCTAGAAGAGCCCACCCCCATCGTGCCCTTCTCTGCAATAAGCATGACACGAGCATCTGGATGCTGCTTCTGTAAGGCTTGGATCTCTACTTGAGCTGTCTCAGAAATCATGCACTTACCATGTAGCTCCCGATCCGAGCGAGAGTGCGCTTGGTTGCCAGGGGAAAGCAGGTCTGTGGAAATATCTCCTTCCGCTGCGATATACGTGACGACCTTAATTTCCTCTTCCACTTCAGGCAGCTTGGTGAAAAATTCCGCCTTCGCATAACTTTCGAGAATGTCTTTAGCGATCGCACTGCCGGCCTTGTGAGCTGCACCAAGCCGAGCGGTGTCAGCATCGTAAAGATAAACCTGAGTCTTTAAAACTTCTGCGGCCTCAGCAGCAATCGACTCATTGTCAGACAACGCTAAATCGAGAAGCACCTCAATCGAGGGCCCGCCCTTCATGTGCGACAAGAGCTCGAACGCATAGCTCGGTGTGATTTCGGCAACCGTAGCGGAACCCAGAATGATTTCCTTGAGAAATTGCGCTTTTACGCCAGCCGCACTGGTTGTCCCGGGAAGAGTGTTGTAGATGAAAAAATTAAGGGACTCTTTTCTGTCAACGTTCTCAAGGTCCTTGATCTGATCGATGATCACAGATAGGAGCGCACCGTCGTCAATCGGCTTCGGGTTCAAGCCCTGCGCTTTGCGCTCTTCAATCTCTTTGATATATTCTAGGTATAAATTCATATCTTCAGCCATAACACAAAGGTCTGCCGAAGCCTATGGATTTCAAGAAGATTCTACGAATTATTACATCCTCTCGATTGAATGTTGATTATTACATTCACGCTGCTATTCGTAAATACTTTGCCATAGGCAGTATTTTTAAACCATTTTCATCCTTCATCTACCACGCACTCAATGAGTGACCCACAACAGCCTACCTTCCTCGTTAGCGCCTATTCCGAACCGGTCGTCGTTCAGATAAACGGTAAGGCAAACTATCTCAATTGTAATACCTTCCGAGAGTTTATTGAGAAAATGCTCGCCGACGGAAAAACGCAATACGTAATGGATTTCACCCATTGCAAAGGCATGGACAGCACCTTTCTTGGAATTTTAGCCGGGACAGCACTTGAGTTGAAGAAACTCACTCCCCCAGGAGTTTTTGTCGTCTGTAATCTCGGCGAGCGTAACCACGAATTGATTTGTAACCTCGGATTACAAAACTTGCTGACCGTCGGCGACGACCTTCCCGAACAAAATCAAGCGACATTTTCTGAGCTTCAAAATATTGAAGTTTCAGATGCACGCACCGTTCTGAAAGCACACGAAAATTTGGTCCAAGCTGACGATCAAAATGCTACGAAGTTTCAAGACGTGATTTCTTTTTTGAGAAATCAGGTGGAGCAGTCCGAAAAAGAATAAGCCAATAGACGTCATCCACTACGGCTCCGCATAATAAACACTCGCTAAGCCAGTATCAAAAGATGATGACATTTATTACAGGCGTTCTGATTGGATTACTTGGCATGTGGCTGCTGTATACCAACAAGCGGCGACAGATTAAAATCCTAGACGAAGAGAAACAACTCCTCCAACAGGAAAAACAAATTGTCGTCGAGTTCATGCATAACATGGTCGAAGCGGTAGTCGAAAGTAATGACCGTGAAACAATGTTTCAGCGGATTATTCACGCCGCGATTTTAAGCACCGGAGCCATTAGTGCTTGCATCTTTGAAAAGCACGAAGATGACTCGTTAAAAGGTATCGCGGTAGAGGGTCTCTTTCCTCCTCAACGCCAACTACCTCGGGAGCATGATGGCAAGCAGAGCACAAGGACTCAATATATAGAGCGTATTTTAAAATCAGAACGCTTTAAAATGGGAGAAGGTTTGATCGGGCAAGTGGCAAAATCAAAACGCGCTTTACTCATACCGGATGCGACCAAAGATCCACGGGTCATTCAACATGATGATCCTTCACTCTTTATTCGCTCCATTATCGTCGCTCCGGTTCTTTTCGACGGCGAACTCATTGCAGTCCTCGCGGTTGCGAATCCTGCCGATGGGCTCGCCTTTACTGACACCGATTTTTCACTCGTGGAATCTCTCGCAGAGCAGGTGGGGCTCGCCATTCACAACAGTGACGCGATGCAGCTGCAAATTGAGAAAAGCAAGATAGACCTCGATATCGAGCTTGCCAGTAACACACAAAAACTCCTTCTCCCAAAGGAATTTCCTCCCTCTAGTTCAATCTCATTCGCGACCCATTACACTGCAGCACAGAAAGTAGGTGGAGATCTTTACGATGTATTTTCTCTAGATGAAAATACCATCGCATTTGCTATTGCTGATGTCTCAGGAAAAGGCGTCTCCGCATCTATTTTAATGGCTATATGCCAAACACATTTACGCCATTTCGCACAGCAGCATCGCTCACCATCTGCCGTGCTTGGCGCTATCAACCAAGCGATGCAATCAAGCATGCAGCGAGACATGTTTATCACGATGGTGTATGCAATCATCGAGCTCGACTCGGAGGAACTCACACTCGCGCGTGCCGGGCATGAACTACCCTTCTTTTACGATCAACACTGCGATGGCAGCCTAAATGTGGGGCCCATCAAATCGCCTGGAATGGCTATTGGTATGGCACCTCCAGAGATTTTCGATGCAGTCATCCAGGACACCTCTGTCCACTTCGGAGATAAAGATGCGCTCTTACTTTACACAGATGGCATCACTGAAGCAATTAATCCAGAAGGTGATGAATATAGCGGCGAACGCCTATTAGAAACCTTACGCAGTGCAGGAAAGCAAAGCGCTCAAACGATCATAGAGAAGACCCTCGATAGCGTCTCTCAATTTGCAAACGGCGCCGGCCAAATCGATGACCTGACGCTGATCGCCATCAAACATTCGTAGTTAAATACCAACTACAGAGACTCTAGGATCCGCTTTGTTTCGTCACGCTTCTCAGTCGTTTCAGCAAGTTGTTTACGAGCACCTTCAACAACCTTGGCGGGCGCACTATCAACAAATTTCGAATTCTTTAATTTGCCTTCACCTACAGCAACAAGCTTGTTGAGCTTTTCCAATTCTTTCGCTAATCGAGCCTTCTCCGCCTCAACATCAATACTACTGCTCAGATCAAGATAGAGCGATCCCAGTGGCGTTACGACGGCAGGTAGTCCATCAGAATGCTTGTCGCCCAAAGGTTCAAGACTACCCAATCCAGCAAGGGTCTTTACCAATCCAGCATTGTCATTGATGACCTTAGCCTGTTCACCCTCCGCACCAAAGAAGACTTCGACATCGCGCTTATTGGCTAAATTGTATTGCGCCTTGAGCGCACGTGCTTGGGAAATGAGTTCCTGTAAACTAATCACGCGCTCGATAGCACTCTTATCGACCGGAACTTGCTCTGCAAGTGTTGCCGCCGAAGTTAGCTTTGTATTTTGGATAAATGCAACCGACGCATCGTAGCCGAGTCCATTCCATAGCTCCTCGGTGATATGTGGCATGATTGGATTAGCCAGTTGTAGCACTTGACGAATCACAAGGTCCTGAATCGCGAGGCAATTATCGCGCACGGCTTCATCACCCTTCAACTTGCCCTTAGAAGCTTCGACATACCAGTCGCAGAAATCGCCCCAAAAAAAGGCATAGATCTGATGCGTGAGCGGCGCGATTTCGTAGTTGGCAAAGCACTTTTCTAGATCCGCAGTCAGATCCGTCATGCGACCAAGAATCCAGTGGTCGTAGTCGTCAAACAAGCTGACGTCGATACGGCCTAGGATCGCCTCAAGGCTAGAGTTGTCCGCCATCGGTCCAGACATTTGACGGAAGCGAACGGCGTTCCACAGCTTGTTGCAAAAGTTACGACCAATTTGAATGCGCTCTTCAGAGAAGAGAATATCAGAGCCAGACGGTGCGATGTTGCAAATGCCGAAGCGAAGCCCGTCGGCGCCATACTTTTCAATCAAGTCGAGCGGATCGGGTGAGTTTCCGAGCGACTTCGACATTTTACGCCCCTTCTCATCACGAATGAGCCCGTGGATGAAAATATTTTTAAATGGGATACGTTTTGCGATCTCTTCGTCGGATAAATCCTTGGAATCATCCCCATATAGTTCGAGGCCCGCCATAATCATACGAGCGACCCAGAAGAAAATGATATCAAATCCGGTCACCAAGGTCGACGTTGGATACCAGTAATCGAGTTCTTTTTGCTGGCCTGCGTCAGCATTCGGCCAGCCTAAGTTGGCCATCGGCCAAAGGTAAGAAGACGCCCATGTATCGAGCACGTCTTCTTCCTGCTCCCAGTTTTCTGGATCACTCGGACCTTCGACGGAAACGTGCACGTGCTCTGGATTGTTAAAATCCAGCTCAGTGCGATCGGCACCTTTCTTATACCAAACTGGGATGCGATGCCCCCACCAAAGTTGGCGACTGATACACCAATCTTGAATACCATTGAGCCAGTGGAGGTAAGTCTTCTTCCAACGGTCTGGATGAAATTTGATCGTGCCGTTCTCAACTGCACGCTTGGCCTCTTCGACCTTCGGATATTTGAGGAACCATTGCTCAGACAGGCGTGGCTCGATAGGCACATCGCCGCGCTCGGAGAAGCCTACAGTGTTTTCGTATGGCTCGCGCTCGATCAGTAAGCCCATTTCTTCGAGTTTCTGTGCGGCAACTTTACGCGCCTTAAAACGATCCATGCCGTCAAACTCTTCGCCCGCTAGCGCGTTTAGTTTACCTTCGGAATCAATCACTTCGATCATCTCGAGGTGATGACGCTGACCAATTTCAAAGTCATTTTTATCGTGCGCAGGAGTGACTTTAAGGCATCCAGTGCCGAACTCGCGATCCACATACTCATCACCAATAATAGGGATTTCCGCCCTGGGGAAAGGGCGCCAGACGGTTTTACCAATGAGGTGTTTATAACGCTCATCTTCTGGGTGCACCGCAACTGCGCTATCGCCCATCAGCGTTTCAGGGCGCGTTGTCGAAATTTCTAGGTGCGTGCGCTCACCGTCGGCTTCGACCAACTCGTAACGCATCTTAAAGAAAAAGCCATTTTGCGGCTTCATATTCACTTCCTCATCAGAAAGCGCGGTATGTGTCGCAGGACACCAGTTGACCATTCGTTTGCCTCGATAGATATAACCGCGCTTGTAGAAAGAAACGAATGCAGTCAGCACCGCTTTAGAATAAGCTTCGTCGAGCGTAAAGCTGGTGCGATCCCAGTCGCAAGAAGCACCGAGCTTTTGGAGCTGATTCAAAATCACACCCCCAGACTCCTCTCGGAAGTCTTGGATCTTTTCAACAAACGCTTCGCGCCCTAAATCGTATTTGCTCTGCCCCGTCTCTGCGCGGAGTTGCTTCTCCACCTTAGTTTGCGTGGCGATGCCAGCGTGGTCGGTGCCTGGCTGCCAAAGCACTGCTTTGCCCTCGAGGCGAGCACGACGAATGAAAATGTCCTGCAAGGTATTGTCCAGCACGTGCCCCATATGCAGCATCCCGGTTACATTCGGCGGCGGAATCATAATCGCATAGGGCTCTTTCGAACTATCAGCGACTGCTTTAAAGCATCCAGCTTCAAGCCAGTTTGTATACCAGCGTTGTTCGACTTCTTTGGGTTCGTAGGCTTTTGCGATCTCAGACATAGCGGAAAATTGTGAAAAGGAGCCTAAACTGGTGCCCTGAGCCACGCTTTCAAGCTAGAAAGCGTGTAATGCACGGAGCGAATCTACGATCACTCTGCATGGCTAAAACAAAAACAATCATAATCGGCGGTATCAGCGGCGGCATAGGAGCGGCACTGGCACGCCGATTGACTGCGAGAGGGCACACTGTAGCTGGTTTCGGCAGAGATGCCACGAAACTAAAAACACTCGCTGATGAGCTCTCGATCAATACCACTCTTTGCGAAGCAACCGACTGCGCGGCTGTCGAAAAGGTGATGCAGGCATTTCACTCCGAGCATGGTTACATTGATGGCTATGTGCACGCGATTGGGTCGATCTATCTGAAGCCCGCTCACATGACTTCCGACGCCGACTGGCTAAGCACCCTGCATCAAAATCTTAGCTCTGCTTTTTACGCGCTACGTGCTAGCGCCAAGCTAATGATGAAACAAGGCGCTGGCAGCTGCCTATTTTTCAGCACCGCTGCTGCACAGACGGGACTGAGTAATCACGAGGCAATTGCCGCAGCTAAGGGTGGCATCGAAGCCATGGTTCGCTCGGCAGCAGCGACCTACGCACCTCGCGGCCTCCGAATCAATGCGATCGCCCCAAGTCTGACCGACACGCCGCTAGCCAAACCGATCATCGGCAGCCAGCAAGCATTGGAGTTCTCTCAGAAAATGCATCCACTCGGCGAAATTGGTAAGGCGGACCACATCGCGAGCCTGGCAGAGTGGTTCCTCTCTGAAGAGGCACGCTTTGTCACTGGTCAAACCTATGTCATCGACGGCGGACTTTCTAGCATCGTGCCAAAGCCTAGAGCATAAAGAATCCGCAATGCTTTCCTCTAAACGCTTTAACCCACTTCTCTGCGTATGCGCCTGCTTACTAGGTGCGCTTACTGGAAGTACGAGCGCCGCAACGACTTTTCTGCAGACTTACCAGTTAGATGAACATCTCTTAGAGAAACGCGGCGAGTACCGCTACGTCTATCGTATGTTCTTCAAACTCTACGATGCCGCACTGTTTACGACATCAGAAGCGCAACCCGAAGATGTTTTAAATGCACAAGTGCCCTTCCATTTGGGGTTTCACTACTTACGCACGATCGAAAAATCAATTATTCTAGAATCCGCAGACAAAATGTTACTGCGAAACCTCTCACCCAGCGAGCGACAAGCCATCGCCGATCGTGTCGACCAGATCAATGCGGCATACACGACTGTAAATGAAGGCGATACATCTTCACTCACCTTCACGCCAAGAACAGGCACTCGACTGAACATCAACGGCGAAACGGTTGCGACCATTCCTGGCGACGATTTCGCTCAGCTTTATTTTCAGATATGGCTCGGTGAAAAGCCCATCTCTGAAGCGATGAAAGTAGCCCTTTTTAACCAAGATAAGTAGTCGATTCCGATGGACATCCTAGGGAATTCAATTGTGAAGACCGCCGAACAAAAGCCTAGAGCACTGCAGTCGTCACATGCGTTACAACTCTTATTTGCGAAAATTAATATACGAAACAAAATTCGCGATTTATTATTCCTATATAAGCAGATTAACACTTGATTTCACCTAAACTCTTCGTCATACAGCCATGTTTACTATTACGCGATTATGGCTACACCCAAAAAGAAATCCGCAAGCAAGTCCACAAAATCAACTGATTTTGCAGCAGCTCCGATTAATAAAGCGCTCACGAAGGAAGAGAAAATCGACCTCTACCGCACGATCATCGGCATTCGCCGTTTTGAAGAACGCTCACTACGTGCTTATAATCAAGGTAAAATCGGAGGCTTTTTACACCTTTACATCGGACAGGAAGCAGTAGCTGCGGGTATCGTTTCTCTAATGGAAGAGAATGACCACATCATCACCGCATACCGCGACCACGGGCATGCGCTCGCCGTTGGCATGTCGATGAACGAATGTATGGCTGAAATGTATGGCAAGCACACTGGTTGCTCCAAAGGTAAAGGCGGTTCGATGCACTTCTTCGCTCCCGACAAGAACTACTGGGGCGGCCATGGGATCGTCGCAGGTCAAACACCGCTCGGCGCGGGTCTGGCGTTTGCACTCAAGTATAAGGGCCTTAAGGGTTGCGCCCTAGCCTTCCTCGGAGACGGCGCGGTGAATCAGGGGTCCTTTATGGAAACGCTCAATCTTGCGTCCCTCTGGAACTTGCCGGTCATCTTTGTGATTGAGAACAACGGCTACTCCATGGGCACCAGCTTGAAGCGCTCCTCAGCCGAAGAGAACCTCGCACACCGTGCCGATGGCTTCGACATGGAGTGGGAAGTTTGCAATGGTCACGACGTTTACGAAGTTCGTGAAGTCGCCAACCGTGCGATGAAGCGTGCTCGCGAAGAAATGAAGCCTTTCCTCCTCGAGATCCGCACGTACCGCTATCGCGGCCACTCTGTCGCGGATGCAAATCACGAAAAATACCGCACAAAAGAAGAAATCGAGGAATACAAGCGGACCAAAGATCCAGTGAATGTGATTCGTCAGAAGTTGATCGACGAAGGCGTCATGACAGAAGCTGAAGCCAAGAAAATCGACCAAGAGAAAAAAGACGAAGCTGAAGCATCTGCAAAGTTTGCAGACGAAAGCCCATACGCGCCACGCAGTGAAATACAAACCGACGTCTATTCAGAGGTCGATAACGATACAGAAGGGAAGCTCAAGGGCACCTACTTCTTCAACGACTAAACCGTCAGCATAGAAACCACTGACCCTGTATTCTGAATTCTAACTTCTTTTAATAAAATGGCACTTATCACTTACCGCGAAGCTATCAAGCAAGCACTCGACGAAGAAATCCAACGCGATGAAAGCGTCTGCATCATGGGCGAAGAAGTCGCTCAATACAACGGCGCTTATAAAGTTACCGAAGGCCTTTGGGCCAAACACGGCGACAAGCGTGTGATCGACACCCCCATCTCTGAAGCAGCCTTCTCTGGGCTTGCAATCGGCGCATCCGCACTGGGTGTCCGTCCAGTTATCGAGATGATGTTCATGTCGTTCAGCTATGTAGCGATCGATCAGCTTTTTAACAACGCCTCTTTCTGCCGCTACATGTCTGGTGGCTTGATGAACATTCCTATCGTTGTTCGTGGCCCAGCCAACGGCGGCACCAACGTCGGCGCCACACACTCGCATACTCCTGAGAACATGGTGGCCAACCACCCTGGCCTAAAGGTGGTCTGCCCATCTAATGCTTACGATGCCAAGGGCCTCATGAAAGCAGCGATCCGTGACGACGACCCTGTCTTCGTCATGGAAAACACTCTTCTCTATGGTGAAAAGTGGGAAGTTCCTGAAGGAGAATACATCGTTGAGCTCGGCGTCGCCAACATCCTCAAGGAAGGCGAAGACATGACTATCGTTTCACATGGCCGTTGTGCAATGCTCTCTCTCCAAGCTGCGAAGACACTCGAAGAAAAGCACGGCATCAGCGTCGAAGTCGTCGACCTACGATCCATCCGCCCACTCGACGAAGAAACGATCCTCAACTCCGTTAAAAAGACAGGACGCGCGCTCCTCGTTGAAGAAAACAAACCATATTGTGGTGTCGATGCGCAGATCTCGCACATCATTCAACTCAAAGCATTCGACTACTTAGATGCTCCAGTTCATCGCGTATCTTCAATCGACGCGCCACAAATTTACGCAAAGCCACTTGAAGACTGGCAAATTCCAAACGAAGAGCGCATCATCGAAGGCGCGCTCAAGTGCATGGCGTAAATATTTCTAACTCCTTATTTCTAAATTCTAACTCCTTTCAATTATGGCGACTCTCATCGATATGCCCAAACTCAGCGACACCATGACAGTGGGCACGCTGGTCAAATGGTTAAAAAACGAAGGCGATGCAATTTCCAGCGGCGACATGATCGCGGAAGTTGAAACCGACAAAGCAACGATGGAAGTCGAGTGTTTCGACGACGGTGTGCTGATTAAGCAATACTGCGGAGAAGGTGCCGAAGTCGCCGTAGGCGACCCAATTGCAGCCATCGGTGAAGCCGGCGAAGAAGCGCCGGAAGCACAAACCAGCGCTCCGGCAGCACCTGCCGCAGAGCCCACTCCAGAGCCAGTGGCCCCTGAGCCAGCACCTGTAGCGCCCGCAAGCTCTTCTACAGGTGGTCGCATTAAAGCCTCCCCAGTAGCAAAAAAGATCGCAGCTGAAAAGGGCATCGACCTCGCAACCATCCAAGGCTCAGGTCCTGGTGGTCGTATCGTTAAAGACGACGTGCTCAACGCAAAGCCAGGCGCCACGGCTCCTGCAACTGGCGGCAACGCTCCTGCAGCTGCCGCTCCAGTAGCGACACTTGAAGCGCTCGACATCCCTGTTTCCAACATGCGTAAGAGCATCGGCAAGGCACTCGTCGGCTCCAAGACTCAAGCACCTCACTTCTATCTCCAGATCGAAGTCAACGGCGCGCCCCTGGCAAAGCTTCGCAAGGAGCTCAACAGCAAGCTCGCAGACCTTCCACCCGAACACGGTGGCACAAAGTTCTCCGTCAACGATCTCACACTCAAGGCAGCTGCGGAAGCCGTGCGCCGTGTCCCTGCCATCAATCGCTCATGGGAAGGTGACACCATCAAGCAACACCCGAACGTGCACCTCGCATTCGGCGTCGCGATCGATGACGGCCTGGTCACTCCTGTGATCCGTGCTGCAGAGACCAAAGGTCTTCGCGAAATCGGCGCAGAAGCTAAGGTGCTCATCAAAAAGGCTCGTGGTAAGAAGCTCACGCCAAACGAAATGAGCGGCTCCACATTGACTGTTACCAACCTTGGTATGTTCGGCATCTCCGACTTCTACGGTATCATCAATCCAAACAACGCAGCGATCCTCAGTATCGGTGCAACGATCAAAAAGCCAGTCGTCAACGACGCAGGTGAGATCGTAGTTGGCGAAGTCATGAAGATCGGCCTTTCCGGCGACCACCGCACTATCGACGGCGCAGTCGGAGCTCAATACCTACAAGCACTCAAGGAGATCATCGAGTCTCCATCGATCATGCTCGTCTAAACGGCTAATGATTCATCGCTAATTTAAATAACAGCCCGCGAATTACATCGCGGGCTTTTTCGTGCCTACGTAGAAACAAACATTCCTATCTCCGATCTGGAGAGCGGCGCTCCGTCGCCGCCGATAGGCCTCAAACATCTGACCTCCATGCAGCGGTTGCGACAGAGCGCAACCCTCCAGATATAAAGTGTTCCATGGACAATGTTCCACAAATACAAATAACGATTCAAAAAATTCATAAATCATTGATAAACAAACTATATAAATGTTCCACGGATATTGTTCCATAGTGAAGCAGAGCTTCTTTTCTGGAGGGCGGTGCTCCGTCACCGCCGCTGATACGCCCAAACAGTCGGATCTAAACGACGCGGTTGCGACAGTGCGCACCCCTGCAGAAATCGGAACTTTTAAAATCAAGACAGAGTGGACATAGCGCCACTTCCACTTAAGCATCTTTAGCCATGGAAAGAACCGACCCATTGATCTCTGTCCAAGTTTCCGTCTATGCACTGGACGGCAACGTGCGTGAAGCCGTGCACTGCTACCTTGATGCGCTCGACACCACAGGCGTTGATCGCGACACTGGCACCATGTCCACAGTAGTCTGGGGCGAAGCGGACAAAGTCTGGCCTGCCCTCCAAGCCGCCTACACCGCAGTCGCCACAAAACATAAAGTCGTGGTCAACACCGCCATGAGCAACGCCGCCCCGCTACCCGCCCGCGCCTCCAGTCGCCGCTAAACTACCCACTACAACTATCCACTAGTTACTACCAACTCTCTGTAATGATCCTTCGAGTCACCCAATACGGCGAACCCATCCTCCGCAAAGTCGGTGAGCCACTCACTGAATTCGACGCCGACCTCGCACAGCTAGCCGACGACATGGTCGACACAATGTATGATGAAGACGGCATCGGCCTCGCCGCGCAACAAGTCAACCTCGCCCTACAGATCTGCGTGCTCGATGTGCGCCCACCCGAAGGTGCCGAAGTCCCGTTTCAATATAGTTACGACGGCAAGCAACCACCACTCGACTTGATCATGCCGATGGCAATCATCAACCCTAAGGTCAGTATAATCGATGAAACCGAAGACGTTTACGAAGAAGGCTGCCTCTCCTTCCCCGGAGTGAATGGCAAAGTCACCCGCCCCATCGGCGTGCGTTGTGAATTTCAAGATACTCAGGGTAATCCACACGTGCTCGAAGCCAATGGCCTACTCGGCCGCTGTATCCTTCACGAAGTCGATCACCTCAACGGCAAGCTATTCACCGACCGTATGGATAAGCGAGACCTGAAGAAAAACGAGTCTAAGATCAAGAAAATCAAGCGCAGCAGCCGCGACTTTCTAAAAGGAAAGAAGTAGAAGCGCACTATTCCACCTTAGGCTTTCGTGCCCGCGGCACATCTCGGGCATCGAAGTGCAGTATGTATTTCTTCTCAAAGTATGGATCCTTAAACGAGCCTTCTAAGCTGATCACTTTACGTGGACGAATCCCCAGGGCATCGAGTTCGTCGTCCATGTCACCGCCCTTCCAATAAAGCACACCATTGGGAATCGAATTACGCTGCCCTTTGCGGACATTACCTTTAATCCAACTGAAATACTCGGGTAGGTTTTTCACCGCGCGTCCAGTGATGAAGTCGAACTCCTTTTTGATCTCCTCCGCACGTGTTTGCTTCGCCTCAACATTTTTGAGACCGAGCTTATCGACTAGGTCTTGCACCACTTTGATCTTTTTACCAATCGAATCGATCAACGTGAACTGTGCCTGTGGGTAACAAATCGCCATGATGATACCAGGGAAACCTCCACCTGTGCCCACATCCATGATGCGCGCGCCATTCATGAGCTTGAGGTGATTGGTAATCTCCAAGCAGTGCGAGAGATGCCGCTGCTCAAGGTGCTCAATATCTTTGCGAGAGATCAAATTGATCTTCCCGTTCCATTCACGCAGGAGCACAGCCCACTTTTCTAGTATGGGCCAAGCGGCTTCAGAAACTTCAGGGAACTGTTCACGAATCGTTTGCATAAGTATGTGATAGCAAGGAATCCTCGATTGACGAGTGTGATTAAAGCCAAAGGCTCAAGTTATGCGATTTCATTGCTTTCTAACTATCTCATTTATCACTCTATTCGTCAACGCGTTGTCATTGGCGCATGCAAACTCTGAGAGGCCACGGATCGTATTTCAACAAGACAACGACTTGTTCACCGGATCTGATCGGGACTATACCAATGGAATACGTTTCGCATTAGTCAAAGATCTCGCCAAGGATCGGTCCTCGCACAATTGGCTACAAAAACAGCTCTACGAACTCGCTGGCACTGAATCTGACAGCTTTCTCAATCAATTGCGCTATGGTGACTCCAACGCCGAGAACCGTTTTTCATGGGGCATTGGGCTCACTCAACTCATGTATACTCCTGACAACAAAACCACGCCGACGGCTCCAGAAGGTGAGCGCCCCTATGCTGGTTGGCTCGGTATCGAATGCTCCTTGCATGTAAAAAACCACGAATCTGCAAGCAGTGTCACACTCTCGATTGGCACCACTGGCCCGAATGCCTATGCCGAAGACGCACAGGACTGGATACACGAAAACTGGTCACATAGCACTTTTTTCGAGGGGTGGGATAGTCAAGTTCCCGGAGAAATGACTGTGAACCTGCACTTCGACCATAAACGAAAGCTAGGCTGGCTTCAAAGTGACTCGACAGAGACGCTAAGCTGCGACGCTTATCTCGAGTGGGGTGCTGCGCTTGGTAACTTTCGCACCGATGCCTATGTTGGTGGCTTAATCAGAGCCGGCCTGAATCTTCCCGAAACCTACACCACTCCACGCGTCCAAATCGGCAGCTACGGCCATTCACTCTTTGCCCAAGATCCAAAGTATTACTCCATCACCGAGAATCTTTCCGCATTTGTATTTGTGGGGGTTCGCGGCTCGGTAGTTGCACACGATATCACCCTAGATGGGCCTGTTTTTCGCGATTTTGATACGGGTGTGAATCGTAAACCTGTCGTTGGCGAACTGCTCGTAGGATTTAGTTTAAAACTTTACGAGTTAGAAGCCAGCTTTTCTAGGACGATTCGATCCGACGAATTCGACAGCCAAAATGGGAATCAACAATATGGCTCATTACAGGTCAAGGCACCCTGCGACTGGCCTTGGAACTGGTTTAAACGATAGATACGAAATCAAAAAAAAGCCCGTGATCACTCACGGGCTTTTTTAAAAAATCTACCGCGCTTAGCCTTCGCCGTCGTCGCCAATCGCTTCAACTGGGCAGCCTTCGAGGGCTTCCATGCAAAGCTCTGTATCTTCTGCAGTCTTGGGCTGCGCATGCACGAAGGAATACCCTCCGTCTTCGTTACGGGTGAAGAAATCCGGAGCCGTTTCACGACAAAGATCACAGTCGATGCATTGCTCATCGACATAGAACTTACCTTTCACATTTTCCGGCCATTTTTCGTCTATTTCTGCCATGTCTCGCAACATTTCGATTTTCTTGAATGAGTCAAGCTGAGAAGCGCATGGACGTTCACCACATGTCGCTGAAAAAGTCTTTTACCTGCACGCTTGCGCCGTAGGGAACACCTGCACATCGTGTGGGTCTTCTAGTATTCAATAAATCGTTTCCAAATTTCGTAATGCTCTATGATCGCCCTTACATGCGTCAGCCTGTTGGACCTGCCGCCAAAAATACCAGTGTCGTGATGACCCTAATCATCGCAACCATAGCGGTGTTTGTATTACAGAACTTACTGAATGTCCTTTTTCCTGGATACAGCGGTCGTAATTACTTCCTGAGCGATTGGTTTGCCTTAAGTGGTCAGCATTTCAAGGAGTTGAAGGTCTGGACCGTTTTGAGCTATAGTTTTTTACACAGCACAAGTAGTCTGCTGCATATTATTGGAAATCTATTGGGGCTCTTCTTTATCGGACGCATTCTAGAACCGATCTTGGGCAAACAGCGCTTTCTGCTGCTCTACATCGGCGGCTCTTTCATCGGTGGCATCATCTATTTGCTGTTTCATTACAATAGCATGAGCTCAGTGATTGGAGCATCTGGCGCAGTGCTCGCCCTGGTCGCCTTCTTCTGCTTATTACGCCCAGAACAACCAATCACTTTGTTACTCTTTTTCGTGCTACCGGTTACAGTTAAACCAAAGTGGCTCTTTTGGGGGATATTGGGAATTTCCCTCTTTGGCGTCCTCTTTAGCGAACTACCTGCCGTGCGTAACCCACAGAACAATCAAATGATTGTCGCACATAGTGCACACCTTGGCGGTATCCTGGCAGGTATTCTCTTTTTCCGTTTTGTATACAACGGCTCGAATTCATTTTCTCAAAGCCGGCGCCAATCCCCATCAGTCGAGCTGCCTGAGTGGTTCAAACGTAAGCAAAAAATAGAACCGAAAGTGACTTATAAAGTAAATCGCAGTAGTCGCGATGAACTGCAAAACGAAGTCGACCGTATTCTCGACAAAATCAATAACACTGGCTTCGGCTCCCTCACTGCCGACGAAAAAAACACCCTCGATCAAGCCAAAGACATCCTTAGCAAATAACTTATGTTTCGTATTTCATCTTCCCCCTATAAGCTAGCGCGCCGCATTGGCTTAATTGCGCTGCTTGCGACGCAGACTTTTTCAAGTGCATCTGCCGAGGCAGAGCTCACGCAAAGTGCAGAGATGGCCGCACAAACCCGTTGGGTAGTGAATACCATCAACGCCCGCCACTACCTGCGCGAGAGCATGAAATCGCTTGATGGCACCGAAATCGTCGAGGCCTACGTCGAAAACTTCGACTACAGCCGCATGTATTTCCTGCGTAGTGAAATCGATGAATTCATCTTTCGTTTTGGGAACGCAATGGAGGAGTTTCTACAAAAAGGAAACCTCTACGCGGCCTTTGAAATTTACGAAGATTACAGAGAGCACGCAATCGCACGCACGAATTGGGCCTATGAACGCCTGGCACAAGACTTCGATTTCTCCACAGATGATAGCTTCGCTCCAGACCGCCGCGAGGCCGAATGGCCAAAGGACGAGGCAGAAGCCAACGACCTCTGGGAGCGTCGTTTGAAATATGAGCTCCTCAACGAAATGATGTCTTTGGCAAGTGAGGCGAAAGATGAAGACCAACCAGACGCCGAAGCAGCCGCAAACAAAGACTCGAAGTCATCAAGCAAAAGCAGTCTCCAACCAAACAATCCTGATCTCTTTAGCGACACCGAAGAGGAAAAATTTGACCCAAGCAAGATCCTTAGACTGCTCAACGACGAGGCCTTCGCTGCCAAGATCCTCGACGAAGCTCGCGAAAAAATTCGCCGACGCTATGAGCGCAACCTTGGCTACACACTCGATCGCGAAGCCCCTGAAGTTCAAGAAGCCTTCATCAACGCGATGACGCAGCTCTTCGACCCGCACTCCACCTTCCTCTCCGCAGACACACTCGAGAGTTTCAACTCATCCGTGCAAAACTCCTTCGTCGGTATCGGTGCCCTGCTTGAAGACGCCGACGGGATCTGCACAATTAAGGAGCTCATCCCAGGGGGTCCCGCTGAAGAATCGCGCCTGCTCCACCCTGAAGATCAAATTCTAGGGGTCGCCCAAGGTAAAGACGGCGAGTTTGAAGATGTCGTGGATATGCAACTTCGCTATATCGTCCGTAAGATTAAAGGTGAAAAAAATACCATCGTCCGACTACTCATTCGCCCTGGAGATGCTTCAGACCCGTCCGTTCGCAAGGATATCTCAATCACTCGTCAAGAAGTGAAACTAACCGCCAACCTCGCCTCCGCGAAACTCATTAGCGTGCCAGTTGGCGATGAAAGCGTTCCTGTTGGCGTCATTGAGCTACCCTCTTTTTACGGCAATATCGGCGCTGGTAATACACTCACCACCACTTCAGATGACGTCACAGAGCTCATCGATAAACTCCGTAAAAAAGGGGCCCAGGGCCTGATACTTGACCTTCGAATGAACGGCGGAGGCTTACTCAGTGAAGCCGTGCGCCTTGCTGGTCTCTTCATCCCAATCGGGCCAGTCGTGCAAGTGCGTGACAAAGATGGACGCACAGATGTGCTCTCCGACCGAGACATGGGCGTGCAATGGGATGGCCCGCTCATCGTCCTCACATCACGCTTTAGTGCCTCCGCATCCGAAATTGTTGCTGGCGCGCTGCAAGATCACGACCGAGCCATTATCGTCGGAAATAGTTCGACTCACGGTAAAGGCACCGTCCAAGAAGTGTATCACATGAGAAATCGTCCTGCATTTTCATGGTTTAAAACGACCCCTGCCACACCGACAACCCGCCCAGTTGCTTCCAAGATTACCATCAAACAATTCTACCTACCAGACGGTAGTTCCACTCAGGTAAAAGGCGTGCCTTCTGATATTGCACTCCCCTCCGTAAACGAATTTCTACCCATCGGCGAAGACGATTTGCCACACGCGCTGGTCTGGGACGAAGTCAAGCCAGTCAACTGGATAAACGATTGGAAAAAGCTCAATATTCCCAGTCCCCAAGATTCAGGGCTTATCGAAACCTTGCGAGCTGGCACAAACCAGCGGCTCGAAACACTGGAAGAGTTCCAGTTCCTAAAGCAACAGATTGAATGGCGTCGTCAGCGCTATGAAGAAAAGGACATTTCCATAAACCTCGAAAAACGCATTAACAAAAAAATTCGCGAGCAAGCTTACGTCGAGCAACTCAACGATACTTACGATGCACTCTGTGAAAATGACTATGCCATCGAAGAGCTTAAACTAAAGATTGCCGAAGAGCAGGACGAGATTTCCCGTAAAAACTTAAGTAATCCGATCGACGAAGCAGTCGAAAAAGCCGAAAGCATCGTCGCAGAGCTTACCGGAGAAGCGACTACAGAAGTTGAATCAATCGAGGCCGCCGACACTCCCGAAGAGGAGGAAGACGAACCCAGCTATGATATTTATCTTCGTGAAAGTGCACGCATCATGGCGGACTGGATCGAGATCATTGAAGCCGACACCACTGCAGTCAGCTCGCTGTAAGTCAGACACTCTTGTCTGACTCGTTCAGTGCCACAGCCTTCCGCTTTACAAACGGGTCAGGCAGGAGTGCCTGACCTACAAAAAACCGCGAGCGGACACTCACAATACATGCAAAAAGTAAGTCAGACACTCTTGTCTGACTCGTTCAGCCCCTCGGCCTCCCGATTTACAAACGGGTCAGGCAGGAGTGCCTGACCTACAGAAAA
>Ga0209653_1000339_pt1 | contig 42097 bp, 54 predicted proteins | sample SaaInl6LU_22_DNA_FD_184644 | JGI IMG/M metagenome (GOLD analysis project Ga0209653, IMG submission 184644) | Marine microbial communities from expanding oxygen minimum zones in the Saanich Inlet - ESP_116LU_22_DNA (SPAdes) (version 2) | ecosystem: Environmental > Aquatic > Marine > Intertidal... | reverse complement strand
GTCTTTTATTATACGGCTATGGTAGCGGAACAGTAAAAATTTATCCAAAAGGAGTAAATACCGCAGAGTTTACAGACGCAGGTCTATTAATGTCGTCTGGCAAAGGCATTTATCTTGGCGGAACTGGTGCGGCTAATAAGTTGGATGATTATGAGGAGGGTACTTGGACTCCTGTCGTTGCGGCGTCAGGAACAAACCCAACCATGACAGTAAGCAGTGCTAGTACAGGCGGTCGTTACACTAAGGTAGGTAATAGAGTAACGGTTTCTTTTGAAGTGCGTTGGTCGTCTGTTTCTGGCGGTTCTGGTTCAGTAGTGATAGAGGGTTTGCCATTCTCAAGAATAAATTCTGTTGTTCCCGATGCTGACCATTCTACATTTTCATTTTATGGGGTTTCTGTTGCTACTAATACAGTTAGCGCTGTTATGACTATAGCTAATAATTCTACGTCTATTGGTCTTGATTTTACACGAAGCGATGCTACTACTATTCCGTTATCTCCTTCTAATTTAGGGTTGTCGGGCAGTCTTGGTTTTATTAGAGGTTCAATTACATACGAAACTAATTCTTAATACTCCTAGTGGATGCTAGGAACAGACAAAACAAGAGGAAATAAACATGAGTTTAGAAAAGAAAGTAACACAAGATAAAATCGAAGTAGTCAATACAGGCGACTGGTCAGTCTTACAAGTACGCACAAAGACAGCAATCATCGAAGATGGTACAGAACTATCAAGCTCGTATCATCGACATGTAGTTAGCCCTACAGACGACTTAACAGCCGAGTCAGACGAAGTAACGGCTATTGCCAACGCAGTGTTCACACAAGAGATGAAAGACGCTTACACAGCTTCACAGACCTCTTTAGGAGAATAGTATGTCAAAGTCAAGAAACATAGCAGACTTAGGCTCTAATGATGTTATAGAGACAAGTGCAACAGGCGTTGATGTTACTGGCACTGTGAGTGCGGATGGTTTGGTTGTGGATGGTGGCTCTACGGTAGACGCTATAACTTATACAAATAGTTCGGATTTTCCAACAACTGGTGTATCGTTAAACGCTAATGGTTTTTCCTATGAAATGGTAGGAAGCCAAGGGAAGATATTCAGAAGCGCAGGAAACACTAAGGCGTTAATGGAAATAAACGATAACAACGACCTGCATCTGTATGACGACACAGGCACAACCGCAAAATTCGTATGGGACAGTAGTGCTGAGAGTTTGGGGATTGGCACAGCTAGTCCTAGCCAGAAGTTAACTGTAACAGGAAATGCTTACGTAGGCACAGGTAATTACTTTACCGATAATACATCGGGATACTTTTTCAGTGGCAACGGCAGTTACGATGCGGGCTTATATGCTACAGGCACGTCTTTAACTACACTAAAAGCACAGAATAATCTTTCTTTTGTAACTAACGGCACAGAACGCATGCGCATAGGCTCAGCAGGCGACGTAGGTATAAAGCAAGCAAATGACACCAATGCCTATTTGACTCTAGATGGCGTAACTAATAGCTACTTTAATATGGACTCCGCAAATGGATACATATTATCTGGCTCAAATACTATTTTTAATACTAACGGCACAGAACGAGCTAGAATAGACAGCTCGGGAAATTTTGGCATAGGAACTTCAAACCCTAACTATAAACTTGTTGTGTCTGATTCAAGCGGTGCAGGATTAGAATTTATTCCTGAAACATCAAATAATCGAGTAACATTGTTATCCTATGACCGAGCAAGTAACGCTCACAGGCAGATAAATTTTGATTGTTCAGAAACGCTCTTTCGAATTAGCGGTTCAGAAAAAGTTAGAGTTGCTACTAATGGTAATCTTTTGGTTGGGACGGATAATAGTCCCTCAATAACTCAATCATTATCAGTAGCTGGTAGAATGTTTAGCGTAGGTACTTATGCTAATAACTCTGCGGCAGGTGCAAATTTAGGTATTTCCTCTAGTGGTGAAATATATCGCTCAACATCATCTTTAAGATACAAGACAGATGTGCAAGACGCACAGCATGGTTTAACTGAAGTTATGGCTTTGCGTCCAGTGACGTATCGTGGAATTAATGATGGAGATACTGTCTTTGGCGGTCTTATCGCAGAAGAAGTTCACGATGCAGGTCTTACAGAATTTGTTGAGTATAACGAAGATAACGAACCTGATGCACTTGCATACGCTAACATGGTATCTTTATGTATTAAAGCTATCCAAGACCAACAAGAAATAATTGAAAGTCTTAAAACACGAATTGAAACGCTAGAAAATACAGGAGCATAGAACATGGCATATCTTGGTAACGCTCCGGGCGTTGAATCACAAAGACTAACAACAACATTCACCGCAACAGATGGGCAAACAGCTTTTAACCCTGTAGGCGGCTATACGCTCGGCTATGTAGACGTCTATTTAAATGGCGTTAAGCTAATAGATGGTACAGATTATACGGCGGATGATGGCGTCACAGTAACGCTTAGTGTTGGCGCTTCGCTCAATGATAATGTTGAGATTGTTACTTACACGCCGCGTGGACTTTCAGACGGCTACACAAAATCTGAAGCAGATGTAAAGTACGCCACGAAAACAGCTTTTACTTCTACTGGTATTGATGACAATGCTACAAGCACAGCGATTACAATAGATAGTAATGAGAATGTGTTGGTTGGTAAGACTACAACAAACCTTGGCACAGCAGGCACAACTTTATGGAATGACGGTAGAGCTTATATTTCAAGGACTAGTGGTGCGCCTATTATTGCAGAGCGTTTATCTACTGATGGAGACATTGCATCATTCTTTAAAGACGGCACAACAGTTGGGTCGATTGGTAGTTTCAATGGTGTTCCTTATATAGGATATTCAGGTGCAGGTGGCGGTGGTATCATGTTTAACGGTACTGCGATAAACCCTACTGGCGTTGGCTCTACAAGAACTGATGGAACTAATGATATAGGTGCGTCAGCTTTTCGCTTCAAAGACCTATATCTATCAGGCGAGGCAAAGGTGTCTAAAGTTGTTATTGATGACACTAATGGCGGTGACTTGATTCTTAGTAAGAATGGTACTGGCTCGGTGTTTATCGGTGAGCAATCAGCAGGATTAGGTTCTGGTGATGGTCTTTTATTATACGGCTATGGTAGCGGAACAGTAAAAATTTATCCAAAAGGAGTAAATACCGCAGAGTTTACAGACGCAGGTCTATTAATGTCGTCTGGCAAAGGCATTTATCTAGGTGGCACAGGTAGTGCTAATAAGTTGGACGATTATGAGGAGGGGACTTTTACTCCTTCTGGTAACTGGACTGGAGCTTCTACTTTCAATTATACAAAAATAGGGAATCTAGTAACTATAGAGGTCGATTTACAGGCTGACTCTACAGGTGGTTCAACTCAGTTTAGTTTACCTTTTACAGTCGCACGTGTTTCAGCTACAGGTATTTACACAAGCGCTGTAGTATTTCCTAGTTCAGCTTACACAGCCCCTACTGCTGTAGCGGCAGGAAGTATTTTATATTTTAGAGCAATTGGAAATAGTGCAACTTTTTCTGCTCTGCCTATAACGGCTAATGGATATGTTCATTTTTCATTAACTTACGAAACAAACGCATAACTCATACTCCTAGTGGATTCTAGGAACAGACAAAACGAGGAAACACAAATGTTAGAAAAGAAAGTAACACAAGATAAAATCGAAGTAGTCAATACAGGCGACTGGTCAGTCTTACAAGTACGCACAAAGACAGCAATCATCGAAGATGGTACAGAGCTATCAAGTTCTTATCACCGTCACGTAGTTAGTCCTACAGACGACCTTACAGCCGAGTCAGCCGAAGTAACGGCTATAGCAAACGCAGTGTTCACACAAGAAATGAAAGACGCTTACACTAGCGCACAGGCTTCACAGACCTTAGGAGAATAATATGACTTCTAAAGCAAGAGACTTAGCAGGCTTAGCAAGTGATACAGATGGCTTAGCTACAGACGCAGAAGTTAGTGCGCAGATTGCGGCGCTTACAATAAACCCTTCAGAGTATGCAACAGCGGCTCAAGGTACTTTAGCTGATTCAGCTGTTCAGCCTGATGATAATGTTACGTTAGGCACAGTGACTGCGGATGGTTTGACGGTTAACACTGGCTCTACGTTTAGTGTTACAGGTGAGTTCGGGGGAGCTACCAATAAAATAGCAATGCTTAATGATGATGGGGGTGGTCGTAACCAGATTGATAGTACATCTACAGGTAGTGTGGCTAAAAAACTAGACATTGCTACAGGGGGTACTAAAAGATTACGTATAGAAGACAACGGCGACGTACAATTTTTTGAAGACACTGGCACGACTGCAAAGATGGTGTGGTCTAGTAGTTCTGAGAGTCTTACTGTAGAAGGTGCAGTGACTGCTAATAATTACATAGACACTGTATATACACTTACAGGTACTGCCTTAGACCCTGCTAACGGTAACACTCAGTCTAAAACAATGTCAGCTAACACTACATTCACAGATAGTTTAGCTACTGGCGAGAGCATTGTGTTAATGCTATCAGGTGGCGATACTTATACAGTTACCTACCCGACTATGACATGGATAGGAGGTGAAGCTCCAACACTTACAGCTACAGATGCACTGGTATTCTGGAAAGTTGGCTCTACTTTATATGGGGCGTATATCGGGAGTGTGGCGTAATGAAATTATCAAAGGCGTTGCTATCCAAGCAAAGTGATGAGGCTTTATCAGGCGATGTTACGGCTGAGTTCTCTCAGAATAACTACCTATCATTTACGCAGTCAGCCAATAACTCTGATTCTAGCTTTTTGTTTAGCGCATGGATTTATGTTGATGACTTAACCGAAACTAACTACATTCTTAGCTCATCAAATGGCTCTGCTACTGACCCAAGAATGGGGTTTAGAACAGACGTAGATGGTCGTTTAGTTCTAGCGGTAAATAGAACTGGAAGCGAGTGGGCTTTCTTTCAAACCGCCACTGGCGTAATATCGACAGGTCAATGGTATCACGTCATGGTCTCTAACCACACAGGCTCAAATAAAAATGTAACCATGTATGTTAACGGAAAACCGATAGATTTACCAAGCTATGGGACTCAGTTTAGTAGCTTTAATAGTATAGGTATTAGCGGATATGACATAGGGCTAGGGTGCTATATTTATAGCCCTAATGAAGCAAATCACACATTTTCAGGTAGAATATCAAATGTAAATATAGGCGATAGTTACTATATTGATTTTAGTGATTATAATATTGAACCACCAGAGTCATTTTATACTTTTAACTCGGATGGAACAATATCCCCTAGACTTGAGCCACAAGTTAATTCAACATTTTACTCAAACGTTGGTAATTTTGGTTTCAGAAATATTCAAACATCAGATATAGGTACTGACCAATCAGCTAACGGCAATGACTTTACAACCACTGGGACAATCTCAGTAGGTAGTGAATCAATATCCGTGACTCCAGACGCTCCCTTGATTGTATCGCATGGTACAACATCCACTGGTACAATTGAGTTTGAGGGTGCTTTGGCAGGTGATTTACTTGTAGCGTTTTTAGGTGCTGACTCAGCTTCACAGTCAACCCCGTCTGGATGGACTCAGAGGTTCTATTATAGAAGTTCATTTACTCTCAGCGCAGGTGTTTATACTAAGGTAGCTACAGGTGGAGATACTCAGTCACTAAGTAGTTTTGGCTGGTCTGATGGTAGTGGGATAGTAAATTGGTTTGTAATCAGGGGTCACAACTCATTTAAGTTTATTGATGATGCTTTAAACAGCAGTGGCGACCCAATACCGACACCACTACCTACTATGACCGCTTCAAATAACGGTGAATTAGTACTTGCACTTGGCTTTCTAGATGATGATATTGCGACCCTAAATAGAAACCCACAGGGCTACACTGGTCTAGATTTTGACACTTATGGCGTTAGTGGTAATGGCGGAACTATAATGTCGGCATTTGTGCATTATTCTCATGGCTCAACAGAAAATCTAGGTGGTTTTTACACTGCGTTTGATACCAGTGGAAGCGATTACAATATCGGCATTACAATAGTAATAGATTAAGGAAACAAACATGTATATTAAAGTTACAAACGGTCAAGCCAAGACTTACACAATCGGCACACTCCGTAAAGATAACCCTAATACTTCTTTCCCGAAGAATATTAGTGAATCAACTTTAGCTGAATATGACGTATACCCGTGCATAGTGGCAGATAAGCCATCATGCAATGAATTAACAGAGATAGTTAAAAGTAATGGATTCTCTCAGGTTAATGGCGTATGGACTCAAACTTGGCAAGTGTTAGCTCGCAATGATGAAGAAAAAGCATTAGCACTACAGACGCTAACAAATGAGTACGAGCGAGCAGTAGAGAATTATATGAATGATACAGTAGCTACTAGAGGTTACTCTGATATTGTTTCAGCATGTAGTTATGCAGGTGCGCCTAACCCATTCCAAGCAGAGGGTACAGCAGCGCTTAAATGGCGTGGTGATGTATGGGCTAAATGCTATCAAGTGCTAGGGGATTTTCAAGCCGGAAACAGAACAAAGCCTACTCTGGATGAACTTATAAGCGAACTGCCTGTATTAGTTTGGTAGTTTGTTTTAATAAATTTTAATTTCAATCAAGGAAATAAGTAATGATTAACAAAGCATTTAAATCTAAAACCATTTGGTTCTCTTTAGCTTTAGCGGTTTTATCGGTGTGGCAGGGGCTTATAGGTAGTTTTGAATTAAGCCCTTTAGCGCAAGGTATTGTTGGCAGCATAATAGCAGTATGTATTGTTTTATTACGTATTGTTACAACAACATCATTAAAAGAAAAATAAATAAAAAAAAACAGAATAAAAGTATTTACAACTATTGAAAAATATGTTAGAATATTTTTATTCTTGTTTATAAGCAACAACAAAGAACAATGAACAAGGGTGTAATATAAAATGGATAGCAGTAGATTTGATAGACTAGAGCAAAAGATTGACAAGCTTACAGATGCTGTTACTCAGATTGCACGAGTGGAAGAGAAAATCCTTGCTTCTAATATGCGTCTTGACCGTGTTGAACAACGCGTAGAGAAACTCGAAGAAGATACAGACAATATTGCAGATGTTGCGCGTACAAACCATGGAGCAGTTAAGTTTGCTGATAAACTATTTTGGTTGTTTGTTGGCGGCGGCGTTAGTCTTCTTGTTTGGGTTGTGCGTAGTGGAGTAGCTTAATGCTTAATTTACTTGTAAGTTCTATTGCCCCTCTTCTTGATAAGTTTATTCCCAACGCCGATGAGCGTAACAAACTTGCCCACGAAATAGCTACACTTGCTGAGCGTCAGGCACATGAAAACGCAATTGCACAAATCGACGTAAACAAAGTACAAGCAGCACATAAGTCTCTATTCGTTGCAGGCGGACGCCCGGCGATTATGTGGATATGTGCGGTAGGTCTTTTGTACAATGTGTTACTTCATCCCATATTAGATATTTGGTACGAAATGCCTGCAGTTAATGCTGATGTGTTAATGCCTGTATTAATGGGATTACTTGGTCTTGGCGGTATGCGTACCGTGGAGAAACTTAAAGGCGTAGCGAGAGAGAAATGATAAAGAAAACTTTTGCAAAATCATTAACAGCAGATGTACTAACAGATATCTATACTGTTCCTGAAGGAATTAGAACTGAATGGTGTTTACTGTTTATTACTAATCCCGATTCAAGCAACAACAAAACAATTGAAGTAGATTATTATGATTCTACAAATGATGCAACACTAACAATCCTTCAAGGCTATCAAATTAACGCTACAGACTTTTTTCAAATTGGTGGCGGTGCAAATGAATTTATCATAATGAATGCAGGAGATAAAATCCAAGCTCGAGGAGAAACAGGTTCTAATTTTTCTATTCTTGTTTCAGTGATTGAATATAACAACATTGTACAGAATATATAGGTATAGAATAAATGAGTAGAAAAAGAATACAAAGACGAACAGGTGGTGTTGCGCTTAGAGGTGGAGCAGAAGAAGAAGTGTTTAATGAACCACGCACCACAGGACGTCAAGCAACAAAACAAGCGCCTAAGACTCCAACAGACAGTAGAAAAGCTCAAGCTCCTACTGTAGAACCTTCTAACTCAACCACAAAACAATCAGGCGTTGGCGGCGTAGAAACAGGTGGTGGTAGTAAAACACCTACAACACCCGGAACTAAAGACCCAGACGCAGGCGGACCGGGTGTTAAAGACACTACGACAACCAACAACACGAATGGAGAAGAGCCGATGGCAGGCGACCAAAGAGTAGTAGAATACGAAGACGACGATAGAATTAATCCTTTAGGACGTCAAGGCTTACCCGGTGACGGAGGCGCACGAGGAGGCGGTTCGACTGTATCTGGAAGTACTGGAGGCGGAGGAGGCAATAGAGGTGGTTTATTTACTCAACTGTCAGAAAATGCTAACAAAGATTCAGACGCTCCGCGTTTAAGTGCAGAAGAACTAGCAGAAAAAGAAGCACGTCTTGAAGAGCTTAAAACTCAAACTAATGATGTAGAGGTAGAAGAAATTTCAGCTGATAGCGTACCTGCTTCAAAAGTATATACTCTAGAAGGAACAGATGTAGAAGCAACAACTAAAGCTGAAGCAACTCAAACTACTGCACAGCAAGTAGGAGAAGCAGCTACTGTAGATGCACCTGAAAGTGTAGATGCTGTAACAGTAGATGCAGTTAAGACTACAGGAGCAGCTCCCGGCACAGCAGTAACCGGAACAGTTTCAGACAAATCTCTTGCAAGCATAGAAGAAGGTCAGTTAACTAATCTTGCTACAAAAGCTGAAAGAGACACTGCGGCTGAACAAGCAGCTATGGCAGGCACAGTAGATTATGATATTTCTGCTGATGCCTTTGTAGATGAAGTTACAGGAAAAATCGCAGAGGTAGCTGAAACCCCTGAGATTGAAGCAAAACAACGTGAAGCAATTACAGGTACTGCAGCTGATGATGCTACCGCAACTCAGATTATCGGTACTGTTGGCTATGAAGCTGCTAAGGCTAGACCTGTTAAAGGTGAGGCAGCTAAAGGTGCTGCTGCTTCTATGCTTGCAGAAGTAGGTGCAATTCCTGAAGATGTTGCCGTTACAATTGTAGAAGACCCTGCAACTGTAACAGCACAGTTAGACACTAAGCCTGTTGAAGTACGTGCAGCTATTGCGGCTCTTCCTTCTGAAGCGCTTGTTTCTTCTCAGATGGAATCATTACTAGGTGGTCTAGAAGACGGAAAGATTCCTACATGGGCAAGAGCAGCTGTTGATTCAGTTAATCAGCAAATGGCAATGCGAGGTCTTTCTGCATCTTCCGTTGGTCGTGATGCATTGTTTAATAGTATTATTCAATCAGCATTACCAATGGCGCAAAGCAATGCACAAGCGTTACAAGCTCGTTCGTCTCAGAACTTGTCTAATCAACAACAAGCTAATATAACGCAAGCGACTAACTCTATGCAGTTACGTTTACAGAACTTAGCTAATCGCCAAGATGCTGCATCTCAGACAGCTCAAATGTCTCAGCAGATGAAAGTCTTGCAGTCTCAGTTTGAACAAGAATCAGGAATGAAGACTGTAGATGTAACGCAAAATATGGAACTTGCTAATCTTCAGAATCGTCAAGAAGCTTCGCGCACAAATGCATTGATGCAACAAGAAACAAACTCACAGAATCTAGGGAATGAACAGCAGACAGAACTTGCTAACTTAGAGATTGAGGCGCGTGTTAATTCTGAAAACATGAGTGCTGAGAACCAAAGACGTTTAGCTGAGATGAATGTTGCGGCAGATTTTCTTGCTAAGAATGCTGCATTTAAACAGCAGATGGACCTTGCAAACTTAGATAACGAACAGCAGATGCGTCTTGCAAATTTGACAGCATTGAACAATGCAAGTGCAGATAACTTAAACGCCGCACAGCAAACAGAACTTGCAAACTTAAACGCGAAGATGGAAACAAATCTTCTTCAAGCACAGATTGCAGGTGAGATGAATAGAGCGCAGTTAAATGCTGACCAACAACGTGCAGTTGTTAACGCTCAAACAGTTGCTAATATAGATATGGCAAAGTTCGATGCAGCTCAGCAAGTTGAACTAGCTAACTCTAAGTTTATGCAAACAATGGCTATTGAAGATTTTAATGCTGAACAGCAAGCAATCTTACAAAACGCTACAGCACAAGCAAGTATGGATATTGCTAACCTTAACGCGCAAGAACGTATTGCAGTTCAAAATGCTCAAGCATTCTTAGAAATGGATATGCAAAACTTAAGCAACGAACAGCAAATGACAGTATTGAATCAACAACAACAGCAACAAACAATGCTATCAAATCAAGCGGCTGAGAATGCAGCTCGTCAGTTTAATGCGGCTAACCAACAACAAGCAGACCAGTTTAATAAAAACCTTTCTGTGCAAGTAAGTCAATACAATGCTACACAACAAAATGCTTTAGCGCAGTTTAATGCTGCAGAAGCAAATAGAGCAGCGGCGCAAAACGCACAAAATGCTACTCAAGTTTCTATGGCTAATGCAGAGATGGAACAAAAGTTAAATATGTTTAATGCTGATTTAGAACAACAGCGTAATCAATTTAATGTTGCTAACCAACAAGCTATAGAGCAAGCAGATGTTGCATGGCAAAGACAGGTGAACACTGTTAATACTGCTGCCCAGAATGCTGCCAATAGACAGAATGCTGCAAATGCAGCTAACTTAAGCGCAGCTGAAATGCAACTCTTAGCTCAAGAATTAAGAGATGAAGCTGCTTATGTTCGACAAAGTTATGAGAATGAGCAAACTCGTAAAACTCAATTGTATGCTACTGCTATTGGTAATGAAGCTGCTGCGGCAAAGAACGCAGGCACAAGTACACAATCTGTTGTAACTATGATTGATGAAATCTTTTTTGGAGGTTAAATAATGGGTATTCTTTCTAAGATAGCTAAAGGTTTTAGAACAGGTCTAAAGTCTATTGGTAAAAAAATTAAATCGACTGTCAAAGGATTTGGCAAGTTCATGGGTAAGATTGGTATTGTTGGACAGATAGGATTATCTTTATTGATGCCGGGAATAGGCACAATGTTTAGTCAGCTTGCCGGAGGAATGGCGGCGTATACAGGAGTAGGCTCTACGATTATAAATGCAGCAGGGAAAGTGATGCAGACAGCCATTAAGTTTGGAAGCGAAGCAGGGAAAGTTTTCAGCAACATTACAGATGGGGTTACTGGAGTATTAAAAGAAGTTGGCGGAGCTACACTAAATAAACTAGAGTTAGGTGGTTTAGCTAAGTCTATTGGGTTTGATACAGCCGGAATGACTTTTGATAGTGTTGGTACTAAAGTAGGTCAGCTTTTTGATGGAAGTGTATTCAATACAACTACTGAGGCTGTTTCAGCAAAAACATTAGATACTCTTGCAAAAGGTCCAGAAGTCCCTACAGAGCTTACAACTGAAGGCGTTGCCTCAAATATAGAAAGTCAGTTAAGCGTAGGCACTCCTAGTATGCCCGGCACTAATCTTCCAGAACTTTCTGTAGCTACTCCTGAGAAATCCTTTTTCAACGCGCCTGACATGGATGCTTTAGAAATACCTAAGCCTACTCCTTCGTTATTAGACCGAGGAATAGAAGCTATTAAGACTCTTCCTGAAAAAGCAGGTGAGGCAGTAGTTGGAAAACTAGAAGACCTTCCTAACACAATAGCAGAGTCTGCAGAAGGTGCTGTTAAACAACGTGCTAAACAAGAACTATATTCAGCGGCAGGCGTAGAAACTCCAACACCTGTATATAATTCTTATAGTACTTATGTGCCTAGTATTGATGCTGCACCTACTGTACAGTCTGCACCTTCTTTAGATTTTACTAAGTATTATCAAGAAAACTATTCTGATATGTCTGCTGCTCCTTATGGTGCTAATGCTTACATCTATAACACTTATAAAGCTGAAGCTGCTAAGCGAGGTATTTAATAATGGACAACGAACTTTTAAAAGTAATGACATCTAAAGGCAGACCAATTCCGGGTCAGAGTTTAACAACAGACCCAGATAATCCTGCGCCCTATGAGAAGCCTCCTGAGTTTACAGATATTTATGAGGCATCTGAATATATCTTTGGACGTCTCTTAGATGAAAAGCGTTATATAACTTCTATGACTGCGCTTGCAGATGGTGTACCTATTATGGATTTAGTTCAAGGTATATTGTTTAAAGGCTTTACTGAAGGAAAATGGACTCCTGATTTGATGGTTCTTCTTGCTGAGCCTATTGCGTATATGTTCTTAGCGCTTGCTGAACGTGCAGACATCGACCCTGTTATATATCATGGAGAAGAAGAAGACGCTATTGAAGACGAGAAAATATTAGGCGTTAACTTTGAAAAAGAAAAATTAGCAAAAATGAGAAAAGCATCTCAAGGAAAAGCACCTATCCCATCAGATGTTATTAATCCAGAAATGCAAAAAAAGATTGAAGCTTTGCCAGACTTTGAAGCGCCTAGCTTACTTTCTCCGCCAGAAACAGAAGAGCTAGAAGGAGCAGTTGAATAATGGGTATTGAAAATGTAGGTGAAAGTCTATTAACGGCTGCGCGTCAGCGTACTAAAGAAAACGAAAAGCGTCAGCGTAATGCTCTGTATGCAGGAATGGCAGGGAAGTTGATTGGTAAAATAGGTAATGCTTATTTAGAAAGCCAAGCAACTAAATTCATGAATAATGAGAAAACACTGCAAGAAAGATTAGCGTTTAAGAATGCATACTCTACCTTAGAACAAACTCAACAAAGACAAAAACAAGCTGAGACATATGAAGGCGGTTATGAGAACTATTGGACAGACCAAGCCTTAGCTGAGTCTCAACCTTTTGTTCAACAATACCTAACAGGAAAAGACCCCGGTCAAGTTAAAAGACTTCAAGGAGCTTGGGCGCAAACTCGGGCAAGAGAATTACAGACTCAACATAAGCAGCTTTTAGAAGCAAGTGAAAAATTTAAAAGCGAAGGCGCTTTAAGTTCAGATACATACGAAAAGTTTTTAAGAAAACAAAATCCTACAACTCTTAGTGGTAAGCTAAGTAGAGAAATAACTACTCTATTTGAAGGCGACACAGAAGCTAATGATGCAGAGGCTATAAAGGAGTTGGGTTATTTAAAAACTGCTGAGCAAATTAATGCTTTTGATGAAGCGTTTAAGCAGACTAAAAATGCAAATGTTTCTTTATCTCTTTCTAAAATGTTTAAGTCTCAAGAGTTAAGAGATACGCCTCCTACACAAAAAGTACAGAATGTAACTCGTACAAATAGCGACGGTGAACAAGTAACAGAAACCGCAATTCTCCATATGAAAAACGGAGAGTTAATAATGACTACTGACTTAAAGGGTAATCCTCTTTCAGATACAGACACAAGTAGAAGTTTTGACCAGAGAATATTAGCATCAGGTGTTGATAGAGCGTATCAAGTCCAAACCCTAGTAAATGAGTTTGCAGATGATTCTACAAAAGATAACCTAGAAAGTATATATGAGGCGCGTTTAGGTAACATAGATGAAGATAGTCCTGCTAACAAACAACTTTTAGATAATATAAGAAAAGGAATCTACGGTGCAGTAGGTTTAGTGAACGATGATTTAAAAACTCGTTTTGGATTTTCAGAAGAAATAGGCATCCCTCTTGCAGCTAAAAAAATAGGGCTTACATACGAAACAAAAGAAAAAGGCTTTAATCTTGTTCAAACAGAAAGTGGGTTTAGTGCTGTGCTTACACTTGCAGCATTAGAAGACTTTTATAAAGAAGGTGTGTTTGATTTAGACAATAAACAAAATGCTCAGTTTGTTGCAGGCTTAGTACAGTCAGAAGAATTTGAAAGAAACTTTGATAGTCTAACAAGAGCGCAAAAAACTGCAGCATTAGAATGGATGGAAGACTATCGCATTCTTAGTAAATCTAAACTTGTACCTACAAGAGCAGGTAATATGTCAGTTACAGATTACTACTTAAATAAGCATAACTTAAAACCTCAGCCCCTTGAAAATGACAAAGACAAAAATAAATCACCGCTAACAGCTCGTGATATGCGTAGAGGAGGACGATAGTTAATGGCTTATGAATTAGATTTAGACCAATTTCAAAAAGAGCTTGCATCTGTTACATTTAAAGATGCGCCCAATAAACTACAGACCTTTGAGAAAAAAGAAACTAAACCTGAAATAGAAATCTCAGATGACTATCTTGCAGAATTAAAAAGAGTAAAGCCACAAACAGTAACTGATTTTAGAAACGACGAAGAGAATATTCAAAACTTTGAAAAAGTAATTGGATATATGAATGAAAATGAATCTCTTTCTGGACTATTGGATTTTTCTACTACAGGCGATACCGACCCTGTTGAGTTTTTACGAGATGAGAACATCCGCATAGGTACAATGTTTAATCGTGCAATGATGGTTTCAGATGCTCCTGAAGATGTAAAAGAAGCTTATCGTAAACTTCGTTCTAAGTTTGCAGATGCTGAAGTAACAGGCGTTGGAGAGTATCTTAATGCTTTTGCAGACTATGGTACTGATGTTATTGTTAACCCAGAAACAATTGCTACTGTAGCTGCTACTATTTTTTCAGGCGGTACAGCTGCGGCAGGCACTACAACGGTAAAAGCAGGCGCAAGAGAAGCTCTTAAGCAAGCATTAACAAAAGCAGGAGGTGTATTAACTACAAGTAATGCTAAGACTGCAGGTGCTTACACCGGAGTTTTTGGTGGACTAAGTGATTTATCTTCACAAGGTTTAGAAATATCTTTAGATGAAAGAGAAGAATACAATCCATTACAAACCGCTGCTGTTACAGGGTTATCTGCTGTAGCAGGTGCAGGCGCAACTAAATTATTAAACAATCTTTCAACACGTAAAGCAGTCAATGCTCTTGATGAGACTTCGCCTACAGCTACTGCTAGTGTTCCTGAAGAAGAGCTTGCAAAATCAGAAGCTTTATTTACATCTCGACAACAGAGACGAGCTGCAGAACGTGCAGAAGCTAAGGGCGCAGAGTCAGCGCGTAAGTCTGTTAAAACTTTTACACCTAAAGATGATACTGTTACTGTGGAGGGTGATGTTGATTATCTTTCTACACTTACTTCTGCCTCAGGAAATAAACTTAAAAGAGATGAGTATCTAAATCTATTAGATGAAAAAGAAGCCTTAGAGAAAAGCCCCTTAGTTGTAAATAAAAAAGGAACTAAAGGCAGAGCAGCAAAGAAAGAAGCATTACAAGAAAAACAAAACAAGTTAGATGCACTACAATCAAAAATAGATGCGCATGAAGAAGCCGCTAAAGCTGAAGCAGAGTTATCACGCATCGAACAAGGACGTTTAAAACTACTTAAGGGAGAGACTCCTTCTGAATCTGAGCAGGTTGCTCTAAGTAAAGCAGGTATTGAAACTCCTGTAATAGATGATGTTATTTATAATCCTAAAATTATTGATGATTTAGATGTAGAAACTCCTGAGGCTATTGTTGAAAGCCCTGCTGTGCAATCAGCTGTAAAAGCTGTAGGTGGAGGCAAGGCAACAATGGAAGAGGTTGAGCATGCTGCAATTGTAGCTTCTCAAACTCCTAACCCTAGAGCTAACTTTGCACACAAAATGAAAATCTTGTTTAGCGAAGCTACCGCAAAGAGCGTAGGTAAAGCTGCAGGTTCTTTCTCTCCTTATGTTGATATGTCTCCTACGGCTAAGAAACTACAAGGTTTGTTTGCTCATGAGTTTGCACAAGGCTTTAAACAGAAAACAAAAGAAGCAGGGGCTGTTGCTAAAGACTTTTTTGAGAATCAACAGATAATTCAAGGTAATTACTTTGAGAAATTTAAAGTCAGTGTAGAAGAAATTGCTAAGAATCGAATGGATGGTACTCTTGATTCTGCAGTAAATACTTCTTTGAACAATGCCTTACGTGGAATTAAAACAGAATCAAAAGCAGTTAATGCTGCAGCGCTTAGAATTAAAGAACTATACTCAGAAATGGGTACTGCTTTAAAAGATGCAGGAATAATTAAACATAAGCTTGAAGACTATGTTCCTCGTATGTGGAATAGAAACGCACTTGAAAGAAATCAAGATGAGTTTGCCGCACTGTTAGTTAAGCATAAAGAAGCTAAAAGCATTGAAGACGCTCAGCAAATTGTAGCAGGAATGTTGAATAAAAAGAATCAGATTGACGCCGGAACAGGTGGACATTTCTTTTCTGCTAAGCGTACCTTTAATAATATTACCAGTGAAAACGAAGCAGAATTCATTAAGTTTATTAATGATGATGTTGTTCTTAGCATGCAGCAATATGTTACACAGGCTTCTCGTTCATTAGCTAAGGTACAAACCTTCGGTGTTCGTGATATAAAAGGATTTAATAAAAAATATATTGCACGAATCAATAAAGAAGTATTAGAAAGTCGAGGAACTCCTCTTAGTAAAGTAGAACAAGAACGTTTGTTAGATGTTTACCGCTCACAAACTGGGGAAGAGCTTGAAGGATTCACAGGGAAATTAGCTATAGGCGTAGATGCTTATGGTTTAATGAATAGATTAGCTTATCTTCCACTCGCTACGCTTTCGTCTTTAACTGAGGTAATGTTAAACATAACCAAGGGTGGTGTTCAAAACTCTGTTAAAGGTTTTGGGGCAGCGACTGAACTAAGCTTTAAGAGAGTATTTAAGCGTGGGCATCAAGACTTAATTGATAAGTTTGGAATGACTACAGAAGAAGCTTGGCGCGAAATGAACCGCCATGGTATTGCTATTGAGCAGGGATTAGCTCAGATGGATAATAGATTATCAGGCGAAGAGTTAGCCACAGAAGGAATGCAAAAAGCAAGTAATGCTTTCTTTAAGGTAACTCTCTTAGACCAGTGGACAAAGTTTGCACAAGCAACTTCTTTTTATTCTGGTAAAAATCTAATTCATGAAAATATAAAAGAACTAGCAGAGCTAGGTGCAAAAGCAGGCACAACAAGTCGCTCTAAGAAACAAATAGATGAGTTGCTAGAGCTAGGTATTGATGTAGATAAAGCGGTAAATTGGTTTAAGGGCGGTGCAAAAACAGAGGATGCTTTCTATGAAGAAATACTCGGCGGTGCTACGCGCTTTACCAATGAAGTAATACTCCAAACAACATCTACTTCTGGGTTAAAATCTAAATGGATGAGTAATCCAAAGTCTGCTTGGTTGTTCCAACTGATGTCTTATCCTGCCGCATTTACAAATACTGTATTGAAGAATATGGCTAAGACTGTATCTAAAGATAAGAAGCAAGCTGTTCCAATTATAATGAATGGTATGCTTATCACAGCAGCAGCGCGAGGAATTAACTACATAAGAACTAACGGCGAAAGTGAAGAAGCCGAGAACCCTAACTGGGATGCTATTAAGCGTTGGGGCGGTAATGGTTTATTCTTTGACTTAGTTGAAAGGGCTAGAGATACAGCGATGTACTCTCAGAGTTATGCTACTGCACCTCTTGCATTCTTAGGTGTTGTTGGCGGAGACGTCAGTAAGCTAATGAATAGTTCTGTTGTTGAAACCGTAGGTCAAAAAGTACCGGGCTATGCTGCAGGTAAGCTAGTTCTTGGTGAAGATGCTATGGATAACTACAGAAAGTTTTTAAAGAAGACAGATAAAAAACTTAAAAAGAAACTCACGCCACAGTTTCCAAGCAACTACGGAAGAGAAAACTTTTTTGAAGGCGGTAAGGTAGACTTACCTGTACCTCAAGCACCTTTAGACCCATCTACACGCATAGATAAAATGACAGGCTTACCGTATAACATGCAGGCATCTCGACAGCAGTTCGCTGTTGGCGGTTTTGTAGGTAAAGCCGTTACTGGTTTAGCTAAAGTTATTGATGACGCTACTGGTAATGTGTTTAGTCCTGATGTTGTTACACGCACAGCTAATAAAATCCAAGGCTTTGAAGATGATGAAGCTTTAGAATTAGCAATAGAAGAAACATATGAGCGTACACTTGATGGAGATATGCTTGATGTTCCTGATGATATGGAGATGGAAGAGTATTTAGAATCTTTAATTGTTACTGACTTTGCAGATATACAACACTCTAAAAAAACTGCTGAGCTAGTAGACACAGAAGACTATGATGCTTTCTTAAAATCTAAAGGATTCTCTGAGCAACAGATACAAGCCAATGCATTGCGCCAAGAACTTGAAGAAGAAATAGACCCTGATTTAGGTATTTCTTTTGATACAATCAATGCTATGAGTGAGTTACGCGATGCTTATGCTAAGCTTGGTGGACATAGACCAGAGGCAGTTACTCCTAAAAATAAAGATACTTCTGTTTATGATTATATTAAAAATGAATTATCTAAAAAGGATGAGGGTAAACTACTTTCTCCAGAAGGTGTAGATGCTTATGCTAGTCGTTACCTAAAAGAAATAGAAGAAGATGCAAGACTTAAAGATTCTTTGGAGCGTATATTAAATACATTCCCATCATCTACTAAACCTTCAGATATGTTTGAGGAGTTAGCAGAAGAAAGTACTCTTATTTCTCCAAAAGAATTTACAAAAGATTCTGCGGTTAAAGTCCCTGTCTATCGTGCGGTTAGCGAATACCAAGACTTAGACTATGATATTGCATTTGCATTGCCAAGAGAGATAGGTGTACATGTTGGAACAGAAGGTCAAGCAGCACAGATGGCTTTATTGGCTGCCGATGCTGATAAGTTCTCACAGATTGCAGGTCAATCAACAGTAGCTAAGTCAGAGTATGATAGATTATTTTCTGAGATACAATCTAGTGATGCTCCTGTTTCTATTACTAAAGGTTATATTGATATTAAGAAGCCTCTAGTCTTAGAAGACGAAGATGTTGTTTCGCAGTTTAATACTTTTGAAGCTGAAGATATTATGTTTATGGGACAGGATGACTCAATAGACTTAATGCATTTTATTGAAGATGACATTGCAGAGCAAGCAGGCAAGAGTCTTTCTGAAATTAAAAAAGGTTTAGATAAAGTAAACAACTTACAAAGTACTTTACTTGAATTACAAGCTGAATCTTTTGATGATGGTTTTGATAAACGTTTACTTGATTTTAAACAGGATGTAATTAAAGCTCAGATTAATGTTGAGTTTAGAGAGTGGTTAAAATCACTAGGCTTTGATTCTATTAAATATAAAAATGTTAAAGAACGTTCAATGCCTAATGAAGAAGAGTATTCTTATATTCTTTTTGAACCTCAGCAGTTTAAATCTTTCTCTAACTTTAATCTTAGAGATGAAGGAGAGCGTAGCGCATTCTTTGAAGGCGGTTATGTTATTCAATCAGGAGATACTTTAAGTTCTATTGCAGAAAGAAATAATACTACTGTTGAAGAACTTCAAAAGCTTAATGCAATTGAAGACGCAGATAAAATATACGCAGGACAAAAGCTTAAGTTTAATCCGGTGCAAGAACAACAAGAAGAAGCTGCGCCAGAGCCTGTAAGAATGCCTGAAGAAAAAGAAGCTCCTATTGTAGTTGAACAGAAAGAAGAAAGACCAGACGGATTCTTTGATTCTCTTGTTCCTGCAAACGTACAAGGGATAGTACGGGATGTTGCTACTTCTTTCTTACCTCAAAGCATGAAGCCTGATATTGATGAAAGTATTCTAAATAATAAAGAAAAAGAAGCTCTACGCGCAACAGTAATGCAAGCGATGCGTGAAGGAAGAGACTATATCACATATGAAGATTACTTAAACGTTGAGAAGGGCGCAAGCGCACAGTCAGACTTACAAGGAGACTTTAAGTACGACAAAGAAAAGACAGCAAACATTAGAGACAATGCTGATAATGCTGCTGAGAAAGTATTCGGTGGTGTAGCTGAGCCTCTATACAGCATGAAGACTTTAATCGGACGTGCGCGTTTCAATGTAGATGATGACGGCAATGTAATAGTAGAAGATGAGTATGACTTCAATGATGCTACTGGAGTATATAGAGGGGTTAACTTCTTAAAGGATGCAGTAGAAGCAATCAAAGAAGATAAAGGAGCATACCATTGGATGCGCAATGTAATTGCAAAGAACTTAGGAAGCGCACCCGGAACTGGAGCTAAGGTTACATTGAATTTAGGTAAGATAGATTCTCAAGAAGTTGAAAGTGGTTTACGTAAGATAGGTGATACTACAGAGTATATTGTTCAGAAGGGCGATAGTCTTAGTAAGATTGCTGAGAAAGTAGGCGTAGATTTAAAAGACTTAATTGAAAAGAACTCTATTACAGACCCTGATAAACTTCAAATAAATCAGAAGCTAAAGGTATAAGTCTTGGATAAGTTGATTGAAACTTTAAAAATTCATGAAGGTGTTCGTAACCATGTTTATAAATGTAGCATGGGTTACGAAACCATTGGGGTAGGTAGAAATATTTCTGATTCAGGTATTGGTTTATCTGAGGAAGAGATTGACTACTTACTTCTGAATGACATTAAGCGTATAATAGAAGAGTTAGATTCTGCTTTTGATTGGTTTACATCCTTGGATAAGGTTAGACAAGAAGCTATGATTAATCTTTGTTTTAATCTAGGCTTAACGCGTCTGAGAGGCTTTGTAAAAGCATTAGAAGCTATGAGTCAAGCAAACTACAAGCAAGCATCTTTAGAGTTCTTAGACAGCCGTTGGGCGCGTCAGGTAGGACATAGAGCTAAAGAGGTTGCATACATGATTGAAACTGGAGACTACTATGGCAATACCTGAAAGAGTAAAAAATAAAATGAAAGAACTTGGATTAGAAGGAGTGAACAAACCTAAGCGCACTCCTAAGCATCCAAGTAAATCTCATGTTGTAATGGCTAAAGAAGGAGACGAGTATAAGCTTGTACGCTTTGGTCAGCAAGGAGTTCGAGGTGAGGGCAATAGTCCTAACAGCGAAAAAGAACGTGCGCGTAGAAGCTCTTTTCGTGCGCGTCATAAGTGTGATGAAAAGAAGAGCAAACTCGGCGCTCAATACTGGGCGTGTAAAGTTAAGTGGTAAACCCAAAAGGAAACACTATGTCTAAATGTAATTCAAGAACTAAAAAAATGTATGGCGGTATGATGAAAAAGAAACGCATGGGCTATATGTCTGGCGGTAAAGTTTCTAAAAACTCTGTACAAGAATTAGAAATGTCTATGTGTAAGGGCAACAAAGATTCTAGTTCACGCGGTAAAGAAGGCTACTAAGTATGCCACGCGCCAGATACTCTAAAGGTTCAACCGTTAATGAAGCAGGCAATTACACTAAGCCTACTATGCGCAAGAACCTATTTGAGAAAATAAAGGCAGGCGGTAAAGGGGGAAGCCCCGGTCAATGGTCAGCACGTAAAGCTCAGATGCTTGCTAAGCAATACAAAGCAAAGGGTGGAGGCTATAAAGACTAATGGCATTACAAGACTCACAGAAATCTTTAAAGAAATGGACGCGCCAACGTTGGACTACTAAGAGTGGTAAGCCTTCTACTCAAGGTCCAGATGCTACAGGCGAACGCTATCTTCCTAAGAAAGCTATAGACTCTCTAAGTAATGCAGAGTATGCAGCAACCTCAGCGAAGAAGCGAAAGGATACTAAAGCCGGAAAGCAACACTCTGCGCAACCAAAGAAGATTGCAAAGAAGACTGCTAAGAAACGTGCATAAAAAAGCCCCTAAAGGTATTGAAATCTTTAGGGGCTTTTTAGTCTCTTAGAATCTAATGTAGAGTAAGTACTGCATGTAATTCTGATTCAATCTCTGAATGTAGTTCAGCAGATTTTCTATTGAATGTACGTAGTACAGACTTAATTAATTGTTTTTCATTTTCCTTCATTGAAAGATTGTTAATGTCTGATTCATTTATTGTGGATTCTTCTGTAATAAGATTACCTTTCTTATCAATTAGAATACTAAACCCACACAGTTTTGATTCCTTCATTACCACCCCCAAGAACCCGATAAGCCATTGCTGTTGTACTCTGTTACTGTTGTTTCAAAAAAGTTATCATGAGATGTAGTAGAGATAAGTGCTTCTAACCATGGTAAAGGATTATCTTTAATAGCGTAGTTACCTCTAAGACCTAATTGAATTAAACGTCTATCTGCAATGTAACGAATATATTCTTTTACTTCCTTAGCTTGCAATCCTTTTATGTCTCCCATGCGATAAGCTAAGTCGATTACTTTATCTTCTAATGATACTGCCTCACGTACCATACCATAGATGTGTGCTTTAAATTCATCGTTCACAATGCGTGGATGCTCAGCACAAAACTCTCGGAATAGTTTAGTCATACCTTCACAGTGTAGTGTTTCATCGCGGATACTCCACTGAACAATCTCACCCATGCCTCGCATCTTACCGAAGCGTGTGTAGTTAATCAGCATAACAAACGCTGAGAACAAAGACATACCTTCGTTGATAGATGAACGTGCTACGGCTAACGCTAAGCCTGAGTAACTGCTTGTGTCTATGTTAGCCATAAATTCTAGTTTATCTTTCATTTCTTCTACGTCGGTAAACGCAGAGAACTCACTCTCAGGTAAACCAAGAGTATCATTCAATAGAGCGTAACTGCGTTGATGGACGAACTCACGATTAGCAAATGAAGCAAGCATTGCTCGTATCTCATTGTTCTTAAACTTAGGTAAGTAGTGTTCAATATAGTTTGTACCTACCGCTACATCTGATTGAGTAAAGAGACGTAGTATCTGTGTGATGTGATTCTTTTCTTCTATCGTTAGCTTATCACTTTTCCATTGAGCAACATCATCTTGTAGCTTAGCTTCCCATTCCCCCCAGTGAAGGTGTTCATGTTCTACTGCTTTCTCTACTGCCCAAGGATATTTAAAAGGCTTATATGCTGTGTTTGTTTCTAAGAGACTCATTATTTAATACCTTAATTTTTATTTATTCTTTTTTCTAAAGCTTCCCAAGAGATAGGAAACTCTGGTTCAATACTTTCTTTTAGTAAAGCTGCAAACTCTTTAGCTTCTTCTTGCGCACCTTCACCGCTTCGCAAATTATATACGTGGAAGAAAGCTAGTAGGTTTCCGGACCAGATGAAATTAACCATCATGCTTTGCGGTAACACCATACGAGCCATCTCTGGTGCAACGCCTGTTTGAAGCATTGCATCATATACTTTGCAACAGCCTTCTATTAGAAGAAGATAGTTCTCATTCAATGCCTCTGAGTTTACATGCTCTTCTCCACTGCCCTGCTTGATAGACTCATCAGGACGTTTGCGCCAAGCCTTAGGTACATGAAACTCAGGAGCATGGTCAATGTAACGACGAGACTCTTCATTCCATGTTAGACCTGCTTGATGCTTCATAAGCTGACGCGCAAGAAACAAAGGCACTTGGCATCGAAGCTGTATAAAGTTATGTCTAAAAGGAGTATCATGATAATGCTTAGCAAGATAAGAAATAAGCTTCTCGTCTTTTGCTTCAAGAATATCTTTCTCTACGCTGAATGAAACTCTTGCGCTGTTGACGACACTAAGGTCGCCTCCAGATGTATCTACTAATTCTACTTTCATTATGCTTCCTTTACAAATATGCCATCGACCATCTTGCCTTTGCGGTCCTTGATGTCATTGTATGCTACTGCAAGACATTCTTCAAGTGTAGTTTTGTTACGCTCACAAAGATTAATCATCACTACTAACATATCGCCGATGTCATCTTTAAAGTCTTTACCTTCCATTACATTATCTTGCAGTTCACCAAGCTCTTCAACAAGCTTAATGAACTGTGCTTTATCTGTTGAACCTTCAATCAGGTTACGGTCATGATGCCACTGGATTGTTTTATCTATTAGTTCTTTCATTTAAAGTCTGCCAGTAATTCGTTGTATCCGCCGATGTAAATAAGTTCATCATCAACACGTTTAAATATCTGTGGTACAGTCATGAATGGTCTTCCTGCTACACTCTGTAAACGTTCCTTGTCGTATTGTGCAAGTAACTCTACGTCTGTGTACACATAATCTTCATCTTGTCTGTCTAATAAACGTGTCGCTTCAATACAAAACCCACATCCTTTTCTACCATATATCTCGTACATAATTATTCCTTATCCTTGACAACTAATACATTCATCATCGTCGCCCTCAAAATCTTTAAGTGCGTCGCGTTCTACTTTTGTTCCAATGTTATCTGCTGTTTTACCTGCGGTAGTACGTAAGTAATACAATCCCTTCAAGCCTGAAGTATAAGCTTTTAAATGCACACGATTAACATGTCCTTTATCTGCACCTGAAGGGAAGAAAAGATTAACACTCTGACCTTGGCATATAAACTCTTGGCGCTTAGCAGAATGTTCAACCACCCAAGTCTGGTCTAATTCAAATGCAGTCTTGAACTTACTCTTATCGTGCATGCTTAGAAACTCTAAGTGTTGTACACTACCATCATTAGCTAATATACTGTTCCATGTATCCTCATTATCTTTATCAAGGTTCTGAAGAACTTCTTCTAAGTATTTATTCTTAACTGTATGTGCGCCTGCGCGTGTACGATGAACATACATATTAGATTTAAGAGGTTCTATAGACGCAGTACATCCACAAATAATACTAGAATTAGCGTTAGGAGCAATAGCAAGTAGATGAGCGTTTCGAACTCCCGACCCAATACCATCAGGACATTCACCACGTTCTTTAGCAAGGACTTTAGTTTGCGCTTCAGCTTGAGACTTAATGTTTTTAAACATCGTATAGTTTGCTGATGTTGCTTCCCAACTTTCCCAAGCAATATCTTTAGATTGTAAGTAACCATGAAAACCCATAGCACCGATGCCAATAGAACGTTCACGAACAGCAGAAAAACGCGCCTTATCCAACTCTTCTGGGGCATGTGCAATAAACTCCGTTAATACATTATCTAATAGAGTTACTAAATCAGCAACCATTGTTGTGTCTTTCCAATCATCATACTTCTCTAGGTTCACAGAAGATAAACAACATACTGCTGTACGTTCTTCGTCGGTAGCTAAATGAATCTCATTACATAAGTTTGAACCATGTATCTTTAAACCTAATTCTTTTTGGAACTTAGGTAAAGAAGCATTAGCAGTATCAATAAAGTTTAAGTAAGGTGAACCTGTTCTAAAGCGAGCCTCAAGAATACGTTGCCATAAATCTCTTGCTTTGATTGTTTCAATTACTTCTCCCTTACTAGGGCAGATTAGATTCCAAGAGCCGTCTTCTTTTACTGCTTCCATAAAATCATTAGGGATATTAACAGCATTAAAAATGTTAAAGCATTTACGATTAATGTCTCCACCAGTAGGTAGTTTGAAGTTAACAAACTCTACAATGTCTGGATGGCTAACATCTAAGTAAGCGGCATAAGAACCTTTACGAGTCTTACCTTGTTTAAAGGCTGTCATCTGTGCGTCTACAACTTTAAGCATCGGCATTACACCAACAGACTTATCTGTAATACCGCGAACATTATCCCAATGACCGCCAACGCCTCCACCTTTAACGCTAAGCATTGCTGTCTCAGCATGGTGTTCAACTAGACCCTCAACTGTATCAGGGACATAAGAAAGAAAACAACTAATAGGCATTGCCTTATGAGGTTCTCCTGCTTTAGGTGCGTTACTAAGGATAGGACTACTAAACATAAACCAACCTTGAGAAACGTAATCGTAGATACGCTGTGCTAGTTGTAAGTCTCCACCACAGTAAGCTAAGGATGCTCTAGAAAAAGCCTCTTGTGGACTTTCTTCTTCGCTAAGCATATAAAATTCTTTGAGTAAAGAGGATGCTTGTTCAGTAAGCAATCTATCTCTATCTAAGTTTATTGTTATTGTCATCAGTGTTTCCTAATTAATGCTAATGAGTTTGTTTAAATAATGTTCAGCTTTTCTTAAATCATTTAAGCCGCCTTTGTTGCGCCAACGACTAATGTATTTAATAATGTTTCCTTCAAGATAACCTTGGAATGCTTCTTCAGACATAATGCTTTCCATATATTCCCAAGGTTGTATAGGTAGATTGTAGTGGTCAGGACATGTTTCATTAGGAAACTCTCTCTGGTCGTAGTGCAAACCATCATTCCCATTCTGTCCTATAATATCCATACGTTCTTCAAGAGCATCCTTAAGGTCTGCTGTTGCTACGTATTGTTCCCACTCTTTGTTTCTACTATTGCGATTTTCAGCAATTTCTTTTAAGTGTTCTTCCATTTCTTTTGAACTCTTATAGATAGTATCATAATGTTCCATTAGTATATCTCCTGTATTCTGTCTAAGGTTGTGTTGGTAACAGAATCAATTTCTTTTTTAAAGTTAGAAATAATGTACTCATACATTTCTTTTTTGTTATCAAGGCTCTTCTTGTATTTATAAAAACTATTTTCATATATACGTCCTGAGCATTCTGAATCATAAATAGATTTGTGAAATGCTGCCTCTACCTTGTAACCATAGTATGCTTGTATTGCTGCAATAACTGATTCTTCTTTTGTCATAACACCTCCACTTGATTTGAACCTCTATATTAAAACAACAACACAACAATTACAAACGATAACTAACTGGTCAGAGGAGGTCGTCTTTGTTTTTAGATACCCACTCATTAGGTAGTGTTGTTTCATCATACCATTTAAAGTTATTAGCTTCAGCCCATTCAGAATGAGAACGCTTTGTTCCATCTTTTCTTTTCTTTGCTTGAGGCATAGGAGCATTGGGGTTAGCAAACAAGAAGACTAATTCATAACCATCAGGCAATGCCTTAGAAATCCAAATGTATTTACTGTACTCTGCGCTATCCCAGAATCTTCCTTTAGCTTCTAATAAGATTTTCTTTCCATCTAATTCACGTACAAAATCAGGTGTATAAGTATGATGAATAGTATACTCAATCTTATCTAAGTGTATCTCCCAATCTTTAAGTGGTCCTGTATGTAACTCATACTCCCACTTAGAATCATAACCTGACTCAAGATTCTTTTCTCTTGGGCGTTTAACTCTAGGCTTTCTAAATCCTTTCCTAATCTTTGGATTAGACATTAGAACTCTCCTTGTTTTATATCTAACTCTTCAATTGTAATTAAGAGATACATGTTAAAAATAATATCATTAATAATATCATCTTGTTTATCAATGTCTCTTATATGTTTCTCTAAAAGATAAACAAGTTCTTTTAAATCTTTTAAATTGTCGGTGCGTTCTGCCATGTTGTACTCTCTTTCATAACATCAGTCAGCTTAATAGTATATATAGGCTTACTTGGATTCTTCTTAACAATATTTTTTAAATGTTTTCTAACCCACTTACGAGAGAAAGCACTAAGCATTACTTTATTGTTAGCTCTAATGTGTGTTTGTTTAGGCAATAGTTCATCAAGATTATACTTATTAATCTTTAAAGCTTCTTCTTCACTTACTAAAGTCTTAAGCCATTCAACAAGAATAATATTTGTATGGTGGCTTATTGCCTTCATGGTTTTTTCGTTCATAGTATTTCCTCTACGTTAGGTTCTGAAACAACTTTCGTTAAATAAATATAACCATTAGAATATTTAAATGTTCTTAAGCCTTCACCATCATTTGAATCTTTATAGCATTCATGTTTAAAGCTACACCAAGTACAACCCTTAGGTAACTTCATGTTTCCTTTAGTGCCATGTGCTTCAGGTTCATAACAAGGTTCAGGCATATCATCACCAAAGACTTGTTCTTTCATAGTTTTAATTCTTTGTGTGATGTTAGGTTTATCTAAATCATCAGGACGATATAAACATAACTCACCTGACTCTTTATTGATAACAAGGAAGCCTCCATTCTCTGTGCCTGTTGAGTGTTCATAGGCAGCAAGCTGTGCAAGGTATCCGAAGCTATCATCTTGTGGTAGTGTTCCATTGCGGAACTTATTAAATGCAAACTTAGAGGCTGTCTTAATGTCTACTACTTCGCCGTCGATAATACAATCCATATGTCCTGTAATACCTTCAACCTTTGCTTCACCTTGTTCGCCTGAAACATTGTGTCCGCTCATGCGCACAAGCATAAGTAGAATCTCTTCTAGTAGATGACCATATAAGAATTTAATTTGAGTGGAAGGAGAGGGAGGTGTGCGTTCTTCTGCGTTCTTTTCGAACCAAAGCAGTCGAGCAGGACGCCCAACATTAGACATTCTTAGATTGAATTCTTTGTTTCGCTTGGAGGGTTGTGACCAATGTAGAAGACATTCTCTAATGCCCTCTAATGTTTTATCTAATTCAGCCTCAGATATGTTAAGAGGTTCGCCATGCGACAAACCTTCAAGGCTAGAATATATATCTGTGATAAGAGTATCTAAACTCTTAGTGTGTTTCTGACCAGTTGTATCCGACATTGTAGTCTCCGTCTAATGGACAACGCATATTAAGATTCTGTCCTGCTTCTACGATTGCATCAATGCCTAACTGACCTACTGTATCAGCATCTTTATCTGAGGTTTCTATCTGCCATTCGTCGTGTACATTAGCAACGAACTTAGCATCAACACCAGAAGCAATAATCTTTTTGTTTAAAATAACAAGTGCTTCTTTCATAACGATTGCACCTGCACCTTGAAGTAAAGTATTTAACGCTGAATGTTCTGAGCGCACAAATAGTTTACGTCCGTCTAATCCTTTAAGCCACCCCTTCTTGCTCGCTCTTGATACTCTATCTTTAAGTGTTGCAAGTGATGGCGTATTAGTAAGAAAACGTTGTTTAAGTCTTCGACCTGTCGCTCTGTTTCCTCCAGAGATTGACCCAATTTTTGCATCTCCCGCTCCGTATAAGAAGGCATAGATGAAAGTCTTAGCCTGATTTCTAGATTCAAGTCCCGCAGCTTTTTGGTTAGCTGTGTGTATGTCTCCGTTGAGAATTTCATGAGTGTATTCCTCGTCATTCATATAGTGTGCAAGCATACGTAGCTCTAGTCCTGAAGCATCAATACCTACAAGTCTCTTATTGTCTTCGACTGTCCAACAACTGCGACACTCTTTACCATAAGGTGAATTACTTGAAGGTATCTGAGCCATGTTAGGTTCGCTGTGTGTCATTCGACCGGTCACTGCACCATTGCTATTAACATAACCATATACTCTATCGTTACTTTTCGTTGACTCTAACCAAGATTTAATCTGTGCTACACGTTTCTGTAACATAAGATACTTAGCAATCAACTGAGCCTCCGGTATATTCTTAACCTTTTCTAATGTGCTTTCATCAACAATCGGCTGACCAGTTGGTGTTAGCTTAACCGGTTTCCAACCGAAGCGTACAAGATACTCTCCGATTTGCTTCCGACTTCCAAGATTAAAAGGCGTAGACTCTGTACGTATAATATACTTTTCTTTAGGGTTTTGCAACATTGTATACTCTTCATCGCTGAGGCGTACACGTTTTGTTTGTCCGGCTATCTTACCCATCTTTGAAAGCGCACCTATCTTAGTATAAGAAGGTTCAATCTTAGTCTTAGTTACAACAGGTTTAAATGTTAGATGTACTTCAGACTCAACAGCAACTAGCTCTGCAGTTATCTCTGCCACAAGCTCCATAGCATAAGGGACATTAAGCTTAAACCCATTGCGTATCTGTTCTTGGATAATACTATATACACCATGCTCTAATTCTATTGATTGCTTAGAGAAACCTCTTGCTTCTTGGCGCAAACATTTAAATACTTTTGCATTAAGCTTAGTATCACGAACACAATAAGTCATCATCTCTGGCTCAAAGTATTCAAAGTTATCATACTTAATCTTATTGTACCCAAGCTTCTGACCCCAAGCATCAAGACTATGACCACCCTCTCGAGTGGGATTAAATAATCTACTAAGAACAAGTGTGTCTAAAACTTTGGCATGCTCTGATAAATCCACACCTTTGATTTTATGTATGACAGGTAAATCGTAGCCGATAATATTGTGACCGATAAGCTTATCCGCAGTTTGAAGGTGCGCCACAGCTTCATCAATTTGTTGTGGGTCGTACTCATAAGTTTCTCCTGTATCCACATCTACAATTACAATACAAAAAATAACATCAGGATTAAATCCATTCGCTTCTATATCAAACACTAAGCTTTTCATAATTCATCCTCAAAAAAGTTATCCTCTTCTGGTAGTGTCTCATCTAGTCTACCTGTATGTTTATCATAAAGAAGGTGTGTTGCTACTCCAACGTCACCAGTATATCTAGATTTTAACACACGAACCTTGGTAGTGGAAGCCTCAATTGGGTCATCAGACTGCTGATTTCTTTCAAGACCAATAACACAATCACTTAGCTGAGCGATAGACTGAGAACCACGTAAGTGAGATAAGCCTGTCTCGATACCATTCTCATGTCCTTTGTTGCCATCGACACGACGTAAGTGAGAAACAAGAATCATTCCACAGCCTGTCTCTTCAACAAGGGTACGAAGTCGGTGCATAATATTATCAATAGCTTTTCGCTCATCAGATTCTAAGGCACTAAGAACTAACATATGTAAGTGGTCAACCACAATCCATTTACAATCACAACCAATAATCATAAAGCGTAGCTTGCTGAAGATACTATCTATATCGTTAACGCCAAGGTGAGAGTGAACCCAAACACGTCCTTCGTTCTCGCCCTCAAATACATTATAGTAATGCTTATCAATTTCTTCTTCAGACATCTCACTGCGTACTGAATCGAGATGCATCTTAGAATTAGATTCAATACTTAGGATGCCATCAATGGTACGTTGCCAGTTTTCTTCTAACGCAATGACACCTACATTATCTTTAGTTTCTTTTATAAGCCAGTGTTCTAACTCTCTTGTGATTGAACTCTTACCAAGTCCTGTACCACCAGTAAGGGTAACTAACTCTCCAAGGCGTAAGCCTTCTAGCTTTGCGTTAAGCCCTGCCCAAGGATAAGGTATGCTTTCTTTCTTCTCTCTGCTCTTATATTTTTCTTTGCTTGCAGTAACACTTAGTACACCTGATGGGGTATATAACTCTGCGTTCCACCAGTTCTGTACAAATTCTTTATGCTGTGCCTTACGTAGCATATCGTTAGCATCTTTGAAACCATTGGGAAGATTAAGAATCTTAGCTTTGCCGGGGCGTAATAGTCTTGCTACCTTCAATGATGCATCTGTACCTGCTTTGTCTTTGTCGAAACAAATCACTACATTTTCAAATGACTCTACATATTCTAAGTTTTCTTTGATGTCTTTGTCTGCACCTGCCGCTCCATTCTTAATGGAAACAACAGCCCACTTACTGCCGAGCATTTCATATGCTGCCATTGCATCACATTCACCCTCAACAATAGTTAAATACTTACCGCCTGATTGGAATAACTGCTGACCAAATAAGCCAGTACCTTTAGGTGGTGAGGTCCAACTGAAAGTCTTATCTTGTTTACGTACCTTGCTTGCTACATTCTCATGATTAATAAAATAAGGATAGGCATGTTCAACAATATCACCATTGTGATTGCGAACAGATTTAACACCATACTTCTTGGCTGTGTTAAGGGATATACCTCTATCAGATAAAGGATAATATTCACCTGTCTGAATGTGGGTAGTAGTCTTTTTAATTTCTTTAGCAGGTCTGCTGTAGTCTACTTCTCCATTCATTTCTTTTTCATAGTCACGCATGAATGTCTGGCAACTGAAACAATAAGCTGAACCATCATCGTTCATTGATACTGGGTCACTGCCTCCACATTGTGGGCAAGGTAATTTGTATTTTACAAAAGACATATCATGTTCCTTTTTGTTGGGTATAAAAAAGGGAACTAAAAAGCTCCCTTGGATTTACTAAAATACACAAGATTATTCTTGGATTAAAGCGTCTTCAGTCAATAATTCTTGAAGCTTAGAATGTAAGGCTACTGTCGATGCTTGAGCAATTACATACTCGTTACCTGCATCAGTAAACTTTTCTTCTGCTAAGGCTAAGAGTTGGAAGGCACGTTTGCCCTCCTCCCCTAGCTTTTCAATATCATATTGCTTTTCTTGATGATTGTATATCATAGCTCGTCTTCGTCCTCCGAGTCAAACTCTTCACCGTCAGCTACCTGATACTTAATCAAGTCTAATACTTGCATTGCTTGGAAGTCTAAACCTTTGAAGGTCTTACCTTTCCACTGTGATTCCCAAGGCTTGTACTGTACCTTAACTAATGAACCATTGCCGACAAGAGTATCAATCTCATTCTTTGCTTTGTCCATAAGCTTAGGTGCTTGGCGTACCATATCGTTAGGACCATTCACCTTACGCTTGATTACTAACGCAGGACCTTCTTCCATATCTTTAACAGTGTAGCCATCGTTGCGGAACTGCTCTGCAGTGTCTTCGTCTACGACTAAGTTAACAGAATATACTGGGTCGTACGTTGTGTTAGGCTGAGTGACTGAAGCCCAAAATGCTTTACCTTGAATAACTGGCATAATATATTACCTCTAAATAGTGTTGATGATTTAGTTACACCGATGAGGTCGTTACCCCACCGATGCCTATACAGATTACAGGATGTTTCGTTAGTTGTCAAGCGATTTTTTTGTCGCCTTACTCTTAGTGGGTGTTGATGTGCTTGCGCTCTTGGCTGTAGGCACACACATCTTCATTACATCATTAAGCGTATAATCTTTTTCGTTTATTTTATGAACACCTCCATCGCTAGTTGAGATAAGAATATTAGTGCCATGTTGTTTAACACTTGTAATCATATTACGTGCAATGTAAATGTTGTAAGGGTTTTTAAATTCTAGGAATGAATCCATTTTATTTCTCCGTTAAGTTAATAGTAGTAATACCTGCGTGGTTCATTATATCAGTAATGGATACGCAAAGTCCATAAGCTTTATTCTTTTGAGAGTATTTGCTCTGTGGTTTTTCATTGTACTTATCTGGATGCTCTTCAATATATTCTTGAGCTTTCTTTAAGTCAAACATATATATTGTATCATCTTCTAAGAAGTGATAAAGAATAACATCAGCCTTACATTTTCTAAACCATCCTAAGTTTGTTGGTTTATTACTCCATGTTTCTAAGTAAAAATTATTATATCTGTTTTTTACTTCTGCTTTTACTTCAATGAAAAGTTTCTTATCTCTTTTAACTGCTAAGTAATCTCCATAATAAGTTTGATATGTTAAATTATTTCTAAAGTCATCGGTATGTATAACAAAATCATAACGTTTATTTAAAAACTCAAATACTTTTTTGTTACTTTCTTCTTCGATGGCTCTGCATTTTTCAAAGCTATTCATAAGTTAAACCTTTTAAAAATATATTCTATTACAACTGCGAGTAAAGCGCAAACAACTAATCCAATTATTATATTCATGTTGGTGACACATCGAATATAAATTCATTTGTTATTGCTGTAGTGGTGAATGTTTTGTTGTGAAACTCTCCACGCTTTATCATTTCTTCTACAAGTTTTGTTGCTTCATTTTCTGTGTAGGCTTCCATCTCTACCATACATTGTTTAACGTCTCGTCTTCCAACACGAACCCTAAACTTCTGAAGCTCCATCTCTCTATCTTCAGGGAAAAGCTCGTAGCTTAGCTCGAGTATAGTGTTGTCACATATACCTTCTTCTCGAGTGAAGTTATCCTTCAAAGATAATAGTACTTGGTATGCTTCGTCGTAGGTTAAGTCAGCCCTTACGTCTAACACATTATCAATGCCCCAAGTAAAACTAATTTCATATAATTCTTTCATGTTCTATCCTCATAAATAAACCAAATGACTACACATATTATAAATAATATAAACGTAAATGATAATGAATCCAAGTTATTTCTCCTTATCTTTTAGTCGATACTTAAGTTCATGGTGGAAACCTGTGCCGTTAAGGTCACGCCATTCTTCTAGCGCGGCATCATATACTTCTATCTCTGCTCCATATGCCCATGCTTTAAGTAACTCTACGCGCTCATTAATTTCTTCTTCTTTAGTCATCCTAATTACTCCAACCATTCTTTAACAATATCATAATCACTATCTAATACTTCACCTCCATTAGAAGTGGTGAAGCGTTCGCAAAGATACTCAGCAGTATTCTTTCCGTTGGTCGCAAATAACATATTGAAGTCTCCGTAATAACCTTGCTCAGTTAAATACTCTACGCATCTATGTATTGCTTTTATTTTCTGGCTCATGATTATTCCTTAACTTCTTTAGATGATGTGACAACTACATTAATATCTTTGAATACTCCACGCGCTATTAAGTCATGTTTCTCCTTCATCTCTTTAACTTTAAGTAAAGCTTCAGCATGTCCCGAGGCATCAGTTTTAATGGTATACTCTGTTACAACTTGGAAGGTGACATCATAAGTGTTTACTCTTTCATCAGGCATGATAATAGACTTAGGTATTTCTATAAATCCTGCTTCACTTTCTGTGTCTGTTACCCAATTAGTACCGTCCATTGAAGCGATACAATTATAGATTGTTATTCTTACATAACTAAGGGCAGGGTCTGGATGATATACATTTACATCATAAACCTTACCTTCATCAGTAGTGAAACTTGTCCACCAATCTTCATCACTATTGTAAGTACCATCATTTATGATTGCTTCAACTGCTAATCTTTCTAAGTTATATTTAATCATTGTCTTTATCCTTAATCGAATCGAGTGGTGTTGCGCTGATAGTACATTGCTTCAGCAAGTCGCTGAGCTTTTAAACTTTTTATATCTTCTACTACTGCAGTGTTAAAAGAAGGTAAACCTTTATGGATTAAAACTTGTCCATCCTTTAGAGGGTTGAACATATAACCTGCCTTTGAACCACTGTACATGGCATACTCTTTATCGGTACGCCCTGTTGTTTTATTTTTAATATATCTAATCATCATTCATCCTCCAACACAAACACAGTACCAATACTTACAACAACAAAAGGAATTAAAAATATAATACCGTTAAAACAAGAGGGTAGTATTTCATCATCTTCAAGTACAAATACTGGGCGACTATCACAAGCTTCAATATCAAAACCAAAACCATTTCTAAAACTTAGTGTTACAAACTTATTTAAAAAAGTAAATGTCATATGTTCTCCAAGAAGGGAGCATGAAGCCCCCTATTATTGTTTAAAATTTAAGCTACTAAACTTAGTAGTTCTGAGTTGACGACATCTTTTACAGTCTGTTGTCGTTGGTGTTGAACACTAGCAATATTATTTTCTGAGCGCTTAGAGACTTCAGCATGTGTACTCCAATCAGTCATTGCATTGTATACTGCCCAAAGATTATCACCTAAACGTTTCTTATAAGTATCTTTATATATATTATACATATATGTTAATGCTTTATTTTCTCTTGGGGATAAAGATAATAACTCTTCTATGGATAAATTACTACCATAAAATTCTTTAAGTTTATTAATAGTCTTCTCAGCCTTAGATGCTTTAACAAAAATATTAAATGCATCTACATCTCTTATTGAAGTGTTATAATATTTATGCCATAATTCATTTTCATTCTGCATAACATTAAGACTATTCATGATTATCTTTGAACCTCTTGCAATGTCTAAACCTTGGGTATGTTTACTTTTATATACTGCAATTTCACCTGTAGTAAATACTTGTAAGTTAGTACAAGCATACTGGGTCGCTGCACAACTCATCATAAAAGCCCATGTTCCATCGAAAGAAGTTATACTTAATAGACTTAGTGTTGCTGTATCACCATCCGGTGTAACATATGAATGTTCCGGTAAGTCATACTTAACAAAAGTTCGTGAACCATTATGCGAAGTTTGTATAGTTTCTTTTAAGCCTGAAGTATTTAGGTCCGAGTTTAATATAATGTTACGGCTAGTATCAATTAAACGCTTAGGAGGGACAGCAACATATCGTTTACCATGGACTCCAAGCTCAGCACCAGTATCAGTACGATATATAATTCGTTTAGTTGATGTTAGAATTTTATGTGTTTCTTTTGATAGATACTTAAGTGGCGCTGTTTCAATGTCGAAATCTGCCGGACCATAGCCGTCGAAAATAGGTTTGTTGTTACCGAAAATTGATTGAACGTTATTCATAATAATTACCTTTTAGGTTTTAAAAAATTAGGGGGCGACATCCTTGTCATTCACTTTACACAAACAAATAATCTACATGTGCTTTTGATACTTCCATCGCATCATTAAATCTATTTTTCTGGGTAGCTAAGTGGTTGCACCAACTATCCCATAGTTTTTCTGTACCAATGTTGTGACACAACTCAACATAGTCTTCAATTTTTTTATGGTAAAGTTCCTTAGATTTTATCTTAGTAGAAATCTTTAAAACTTTATCATCAATTCTATACATTCTTACATTGTGGAGGTCGATGCATCCTACAAGTCCGGCAGTTAACTGGCAAACAAATCCGGCTTTTACTGCGCCAAGTCCATCAACTTGCATAAATAATTTCATAAGAGATACTGATTTTTCATGGTCAGTTTTACTGCTGTTGATGATAGCCCTGAATTGACCAAACATTTTACCTTTATTTTTAGATAAATAGTTATAAGTTTTTTTCTTATTGCCCCATAAAAATCTACTATCTTTTTTATGTTGGGCAACATCTTTCATTTGAGAACCTACTGAATGCCATGGTTGCTGAATAGATAATACTACCATTAAGATAACATCAGCTAGATTGTCAGCAGATTGTTGAGCATGCTTACTAATTATTGGGGCATGTGTCTTATACATTTGCTTATACCTTTGAATGTTTAAGTGAAAGTGAAATCGAAGCGTCATTGCCTCGATGCCTTTATAGTATGCTCACAAATCGGAGCAATTGTCAATCCCTATCCCTGTGCATAATGCGATTGTGATAGAGTGTGATGCATATGTGTTTTTATTATATTCTTATTCCTTTTTGTTATTAAACCTCGAAGACTCTTCTATTAGCCATGTAAACAACATCTGAACCCTTAAAAGGGTTATCATCATTATCTTTATAAACAAATGTAGAATACTTATAAGGGTTGTATGTTATTTCTTTAAAGTCTTTATCATTAGTTTTAAAAACTTTTGAGTCTATTGAAAATAAGTTTCCTACTATTCCGGCATGGACATTCTTAGATTGTTCCTTAAGGACACGTTGCCGTCCGGCTTCCGAAACCTTCGGTTTAGCATCAAATAATATTACTTGTTCGGCATGTTCAATTACTTTACCTTTTTGTTCTCCTTCCAATGCTTTGATTGACCAACAAGACTTGTGTAGATTGTAGTATACAAATACTTTTAACATGATGTTTCTCCTTAATAACCTAACCAAAATAATATATCTTTAGAATTGTAAGTATCTTTTATGCCATAGATTTCGAAAAATTCTTGTGCATCTTCGATGCCATGGTCAAATAATTCTTTGAGCATTTCGGCTTTTGATACTTCGATGTTATTGTCTATAAAATAATCTGAATTATACATTTGTTTCTCCTACTAACTCTTCGAGTTGGTCAATCATTTTGTGTCTAGTCATGAATTTATTATCTGTACTTAAAGCATAAACCTTTGAACGTCCTACTTTTTTAGTTCTCAATACTAGTATTGAAATGTTATGCTGATAACCTATTTTGTCACAAGCTTTTTCAAACATATAGTCTAAATATTTATTTGTATATTGTTTTTTCATAATGATTTTTCCTTTAGGTTTTCGGGGCGGTTAAACCCCGATAGTTTATTATAAATATAAGTTTATATTTTCAGACTCTTCGACCGATACCTCAACGAATTGATAACCTCGCTTTAAGTTTTTAAACTTACTTAGTATTGGTACTTCATCCGTTACTTCGTAAATTGCTTCGAGATGATTGTCCATTGCATCAAGATTGTAATTATAAGCAATTGTTTTTTGTTTACGGCTCAGTCTTTTACCTTCTTCAGTAATATTATTTATTATTACTGTAATACTTTCACCGGTTGTATTTGTAGCTTGATTGAAACGAGTTGTAAATAATCTACGATTAAACATAATATATATTCCTTTGAATAATAAATAATTAATTAAAATTTAGGGGAAAAAGCAGACTTAATAGTCTACTTTATCCGCATCAGTTGTTAGAAAAGCTTCAAATTGAGCCGAGATAGCATCAAACTTAGCCTCAAGGCTAGTCATTCTTTTTTCAGCCTCAATAAATTGAGCATCATGTTGTTTGGTTTTAGAGACTAAAGTCTCAAGTCTTTTCTTAAAGTCTTCGACTGATAACTCTGAAGCCTTAACCGTAGGTTTAGCCTTAGTTTTAGAAACCGTAGGTTTTTCTTTAGAAACCTTTGGTTTCGGTGCTTGAAGTTTTACTTGTACTTTAGAAACCGTAGGTTTTGCTTTAGTCTTTGGTTTTTGTACAAGTTTAGTAAACTTGACTGGAACTTTTTGCATTTCTAAGAACTTAGAAACATCGCCCATCGTAATTGGAGTTTCTAAATGCTCCGCATTAAATTTTTGGAGGATTGCCCCAAAGACTTTGTACAGTTTAGAATTACCATGTAATTTAGCAAAATGTCCGGCTACTAGATATAATTGCTTCGTAGAAGCAGGACGGTTTGTGTCGATGTTTTGAAAAGCTTTTAAATTATTCATAAGTGTTACCTCAAATTGTGAAAGTGAAATCGAAGCCCCTTGCCTCGATGCCATTCCACTATAGTCACGATTCGAAAATCATTGCAAACACTTTTTTCAATTTATTTTTCAATACTACGTATTGTTTTTTTGTTTTGGGGGGTTGTTTTGGCGGAATTGTCTAGTTTTTGTACAGGAATTTCGGGGCTTTTCTCACGCAGGATATAGAATTTTTTTGTGGGTGGTGGGTGTAAAATAAATAATTACCCAAGTGTCTGAAACTTAATAAGTTTTGGTAGTTTATTCTATTAATTACTACTCATTTTGTTCCAAAATCTAGCACGTCAATATAAATTCTATGAATCAGACTATTCAGTGTGTGTATGCGTTTATAAATTCTTTGACTTTTGTCAAGACTAATAGGGGTGGGCAGGTCGCCTAGGGGGGTAGGTAGTATATATATACATTCTTAAACATTTTGGAGGATTTTTGAGTTGTCAACCACTAAACAACCCTACGCCTCTAGCGCGAAGTCGCTGAAATTGCGCCAAGTCTTTAAAGGGAGGAGGAAGAGCGCAGAAGATGCAGGAGTATAATAGACTAATAAGTATATGTTCACCCATTACACTTATGATAATGGTTGTTGTACATACATTAAACAATGATTAATACTAATCTTAATGCTGTGTATATGTATCTAATATAACCCCGGTGGGCTTATATGTATTATACAGTCGTATTGGGGTTTTGTCAAGAACTTTATTTATAACTTTTTTGCATAAAGGACTTGACAAAAGCTATATACGACTGTATAATATATGCATGAACAGTGAAAAAGCGTTAACCACAAAACAAGAAGCCTTCCTTCAATACTTAATTGAGTGTGACGGCGATACAAAGATGGCTGCAGAACTAGCAGGCTACTCGCCGCAAAGTCGATATGCAGTCGTTAAAGCGCTTAAGTCAGAGATTCTTGACCTTACTGAAGGGATGTTAGCCCTAAATGCTCCTAAGGCAGCCTCTAAGATGATTAATCTTTTAGATGCAGATGAGGCTATCCCACAAGCAAACATTAAACTACAAGCCGCACAGACAATCCTAGACCGTGTTGGGGTATCAAAGTCAGAGCGCTTAGATGTTAAGGTTGAAACACCAAATGGAATCTTCATTCTTCCGGCTAAAAAAGAAACAGTAATCGAAGCCGATTATGAAGAATGTTAAATATCCTAAGCCAAGAGGTCTTATGCCTTTTGGTTATAAAGTTTGCGACAACGACCCCGAACACATCGAAGAGATTACACCACACTTAGATGTTATCGCAGAGGTCTTACCGATGATTAAATCTAGGTCGTTGTCTCTCCGTGATGCTGCTGCAGATGTTTCAAAGAAAACAGGCGTAAAAATCTCGCATGAGTCTTTGAATAAGTTTCAAACAACTAGAAGACCTGATGGACGTCTTCCGCTTCCAGAAGGTATAAAAGAATGGGACACAAATCCCGAACGCTTCTTACAAGACGCAGACGGCAACTTCATTCTAAAAAAAGATGGAACACCAAAGAAGAAAGCAGGTCGAACTAAAGGCGCAAAGAGCCGTAGTTATAGTTACAGTGCAAAAGAAAAAGCACGAATAGAACAAAAAAGAAAGATAAGAGAAACACAAAAAGAAATACAAAAAGCCCAAACAAAGATTTCTAACAACAAAAAGAAACTACAGGCTGCAAAAGAAAACATAAACTTAATTGATGGAAAACAAACACTCATCACAGAAGATGCTTTAGAAGAGAAAGCCGATAGTGTTAAAAACCAAGTAAAGAAGAATGTAATCTTTCAGCCGAACGAAGGTCCACAGACTGAGTTTCTAGCCGCAGGCGAAACAGATGTTCTTTACGGTGGTGCAGCAGGTGGTGGTAAATCATATGCAATGATTATTGACCCCCTCCGATTTGCGCACAGAGAAGCACACAGAGCCTTAATTATTAGGCGCTCTATGCCAGAGCTTAGAGAACTAATAGATAAGAGCAGAGAGCTTTACCCGAAGGCATTTCCGGGTTGTAAGTACAGAGAAGTAGAGAAGCTTTGGACATTCCCCTCAGGGGCTAAAGTAGAGTTTGGTTTCTTGGAAAGAGACAGCGATGTTTATCGTTACCAAGGTCAAGCCTACAGTTGGATTGGCTTTGATGAGATTACGCATCTAGCCACAGAATTCTCTTGGAACTATTTGGCGTCTCGTTTACGTACAACAGACCCAGAGATTACGCCTTATATGCGTTGTACTGCTAACCCCGGTGGCGCAGGAGCGCATTGGGTTAAGAAGCGTTACATACAGCCCTCGCCTCCGAATGAAGGCTTTATGGGTGCAGATGGATTAACGCGTAAGTTTATTCCGGCTAGATTAGATGATAACCCATACTTATCTAAAGACGGACGCTACGAGCAGATGCTTAAATCACTGCCGCCAACACAACGTAAGCAACTGCTTGAAGGTGATTGGAATGTAGCAGAAGGCGCAGCATTCACTGAGTTCGATATGTTTAAGCATGTTATCGAACCTTTTGAAATCCCAATGCACTGGGAGCGCGTAAAAGGAATAGATTATGGTTATGCTTCTGAATCTGCTTGTGTTTGGGGCGCTGTAGACCCTAGTGATAACACACTAATTATATACAGAGAGTTGTACCGTAAAGGTTTACTCGCTACAGATTTAGCAGAAATGCTAACAAATATGGAAATTTCTGACCCAATTTCAACAAGAGGCGTACTAGATACAGCATGTTGGAATAGAACAGGGACAACAGGACCAACCATAGCAGAAACATTGTTACAAGCAGGACATAAGTTAAGACCTGCAGATAAAAATAGAATAGCCGGTAAGATACAAGTACACGAATATTTAAAAGTACAACACAGTGGCAGACCTAAGATGCAAATCTTTAACACATGTCCTAACTTAATACGTGAACTACAAACAATACCGCTAAGTAAAAACAATCCAGAAGACGTAGATACACACGCTTCTGACCACGCATACGACGCATTACGTTATTTAATAATGTCGCGTCCTAGAGTAGTGGATACATATTCGAGAATACGTGACTATCATAGAGAAACAGTATTCCAACCTTCTGATTCAACATTTGGATATTAATAATGCAAGATGAGAATAACAACAAGCCGGGCATTTTAGAGACAGCCAATAATTTATACTTTGGTGAAGTCGAGAATGAAGACGGTCTTGAAATGACATTAGAGGCGCAACTGCGTTCTAATCTTGCAGGCTTAGTTGAGTCTCGTTTTAGTGATGCTGAGTTAGCGCGTGACGCCGATGAGAAGCGTTGGATAACAGCTTACCACAATTTCCGTGGTCTTTACCCTAAGAGTGTACAGTTCCGCGAAAGCGAGAAGTCTCGTGTATTCGTTAAAGTAACAAAGACAAAAGTATTAGCCGCCTATGGTCAGTTGATTGATGTTATCTTTGGTACAGGTAAATTTCCGATT